>LULP01000853.1_pt1 | contig 10623 bp, 18 predicted proteins | sample 728111 | NCBI WGS metagenome assembly LULP01 (sample SAMN03860286, study PRJNA289734) | marine metagenome | biome: seawater column; feature: ocean; material: water; isolation source: Red Sea water column Station 149 - depth 25m | place: Saudi Arabia: Red Sea | collected 2011-10-15 | depth 25 m
GTCTTATTCTCGTCAGTCCCCTATTGGACTCGCACCGATTTTCATAAGTCGTGTTCTTGACGAACAACCTATCGTCATAACACCCAATTTTCAAATACATCTTAATATAATAATAAAACCCGTAAAAGTCAAGAGCTTTTTTTAATTATTTTTAACTATCTCTATATTCCTTGTAGGATAGATAGCAAAGGTATCAGCATATTCAGCCAAACAATACCCTTGATTTCTGACATATCCATATTGAGGCTTACTCGTTCCCCTATACTTAATTCTAAAATTACCCGTTCTCATTAAATTTCTAATCACGGGGTTCCACCTATACCGCATAGGAATATCTTTATAACAAGCCTGTTCCAAATAAGGAGCCTCGTAATATTCCAACCTTAATTCAGGTTGATTCTGATTTAACTCATACAATTCCATAGGATTGTGAGCATATCTATAAGAAGTTATCTCGTGTGTTCCGTTCTCAATGTATTCACCTTTATCGTTGTAATAACCATAAAAATTTTGAATATACCGAGTGCATAAAGTAGTTTGATAATCTCTCATATAAATTCCGTGAGTATCAGTCGTTATTTCCATATCGTTCCTTTCATTATTTATCATATTGTATATTACAACATTATCACCACAAAGTCAAGAGCTTTTTCAAATATTTCTCAGCTTTTTCCTATTGACGGGGGGGCATGGCCGCAGTCTGTCATTTTGTCATACTTTTCAGTATTTAAAAAAAAATAAAAAAGCACTTGACAATACGAGCGATTTTTCGTAAATTATAGGTTAAGCTGTATTATTAACGCAGCCATTTAGGATTGTCGCTCTAATAACTTATAGCTCTTTGTATTTCAATATGTGGATAAGCTGTGGATAAGTGTATGTCATTATGTCATATCAGAACGGGGCGTCGCATGGCTGAAGACACACGAATATAATTTGATATTATAACACTAAGAACTTAGTGGTTGAGATAGGAAATTATGTGTAAAAAGTGGGTTAAATTCCCTTAATTTCCCTATTTTGATAAAAATGATATGTAGATTGGTGGTGCACCAAATGAGTTTCTAAGACTAAATATAATGATAGTTTACTTTTTTTTCAATATAATACAAGGTTTTTATACAAAAGTGTCGTAAAAGGTCGTTCCCGTCCTTTAAATGTGTATTCCCGTTGATAAAATTTGAGTTGTGGATTATTTCTTGATATTAAACCAAATTGACTTGTCGTCTTGATTTTCTCGTTCTTTTTTGAGTTTTCTTCTATCTTTTAAAATCAGTATAATAATACCAATTAAAAGTAAAAAATGTAGATAATTCCAGAAATCTGTGATTAAAAATTCCATAGTTGGATATAAATATTTAGATATATTATTTTTTTGTTAATTCTTTAAGTGAATACAATACCCATGCGGATATAGTTAAAGATGAAATTAATATGATAAAGTATTCCATATATTATTCTATAATAGATGATATACCTAAACACAATATAACTCCTGTGTAAATGATTAATGTTATCGTTTCAACAACCATAGTTTTTTCTCCTGAAAATGTTTAATATGTTTACACTTATTTCTGAACCTATATCCTGGACAAGTGCAAGACCATTCCAATACTCTTGGATTAAATGTAATGTCATAAGGTTTATCTTTGATTTTTAGGTGTTGAGTTCCGTTGTTTTCTACCCAAACTCCACCAATTAAATCTATTAGATAATTATAATTCTTTTGTGATGTCATTATAGTATTTTTTACTTTCTTTATCTAATTTGTTCCACCTTTTGAAGTCTTTAACTTCCAATACCATTAAATCAATAAATTCATCTATCTCTTGGTTGGAATATCCAAGTTTTTCAAGATGCTCAATCAAATCTGATAATGTAAATTTATTCTTCAAAACTACCTAAATATGTTCTGGTAGATTACCATTATTCCTATTGATTTCATAGTTCATACAACCCATAGCGAAAGTTCCTATATCCATAATTTAAATTCTCCTTTTCATTAACATTACACATTAATATATGAATAAGAGCTGAGAAAGTCAAGAGCTTTCTTTCATTTTAACGCGAAAAATCTTTGATTTTTCCAATTAAATATAGGGGGCATAGAATATACTATCTTGATATATCAGAGCTCTCACTCTTTCAGTGCAATGTATACATACGATATTCATTCCACGCTTCTGATAATTTTCAATATTCAAATATTCCATTACCCGCGGGGGGAGTGACGGTACTGTCTCTGGTCCCAGTTCAACATAAAGGAAAGAGCTATTACTTATACATACCAATTGACTTATTTATCAAGTCTATATGGTATAGATAAGTGTAAGCTGTATTCCTTTTTATAATTCTTTACAAAGGAACTGTCCATTTTTTCTCTACTTTTTTGTTTCGTATGATTACTTGATTACTATTACTATATGTAGTGGCTGTTATATTATGATTATAATCACCCGAGATGGCTCATATATCCATATTCTTTACCACCATAAAAGTCGTTAGACTTTTTTGGATTGGGATTTGAGTATTTTCGTTGTTCCTTTGATATGTTTCGGGTCGTAAGGGCACATTTTACAACCACTCCCACAACAATAACCACGAGCTAAATGTTTTTCTACGGGGGTTATTTGACCGGTTGTTTTTTCTTTATTATTCACAATCACAAATACAATCTATATCACCACAACTTTTTTGAAGTGGTTTTGATTTAATCAATAAAGATAAATTCATTAATGTAAATGCAATGATTAGTATGATGATTGTTAGTATTATTGTTGTCATTTGATTAGTTTGCGAACCAATCCCAGAACATATCACCTATCAAGGCGATTAAACCACCACCAATTATTCCTCTCCACATAGTTGTGTTTTCTCTAAATTGTGTGTTTTGTTTGGTTTCCGCCCATAGGCCTTCATTGGGATTGAATAGATTTTCTTTGATGAATGAAATATCTTCGTGTATTTCATTGAATTTTTTATTGAAGTGCTTTTCTAATTTTTGAACTGATTTGTCTTGTTCGTTCAATCGGTATAGTATTAATTCTAAATCTTGTTTGTCTTGTTTATTCATAGGTTTTTTTAGTCCTTTTTTCATCTCAATTATAAATATAAAATATATTATTTTTGAGTAGGATTCGGGTCGTTTTCTTCACGGGGTTCGTTGGTTGGTGTTTGTTTTTTACCACGAATTACATCTATTGGGCCTCCAACACCACCCATACCGGATACTTTTGTTTTTTTACTAAAGTCATTTATTTTTGGTTTCATATTTACCTCTTTTAATTCTTTTTTTGTTAGTGGTCTATCTAACATTGGTATTAAATCATCACACTCACAAGAATCACAACCACAATCATCTTTTTCTTTATCTTTAAGTAAATTTTTTCTATGATAAACAAAATTATTAATGTTAATATTACGAATATCGGGAAGGCAGAGGCAGATAACATTACACCGAGCCACCTTTGTATTCATATATGATTTCGTAATTATATTCTGGTTCTGATTGTTTTAGTTTATTTAATTCTGAATGAATGTCTTTTGTGGTTATCCATTTTTCTTGAACTTGATTATTGTTTTTGTCCGTAACTTTAACAATAAATTTTGAGTCAATCTCTCTTTTCTGTTGTTCTGTTAATTCTTCCATTGTCGTCCTTTTGTTTAGTGCTCCAAACTCCGTCATCATAACACACTTCTTTGTGTTTTTTTAAATCTTCTCTATCTTCTAATTCTGAATCTATTGTATCGTAATAGTCTTCGCTTTCTCTAATTAATTTTGTAAATGTATTTCCGCCGTTCCATATTCCTTTCTCGGAATCACTCATTATCTTCGTCCTTTCCTTTTTCTTCCCAAGTTTTTATCTTTTTAATAGTGAAACCCAAATTATCGGGACTATTTGGTGTTTCCTTAATCTTTTTTTCTTTTGTGCTGATTTTCTAAATTCTGAATATCCACAATTAGAACATTCTTGAATTAACCAACCAACTTTAATTAATCTGTTTAATAATTTATGGTCAGGATAGTTAGGGTGATTACCACTCAATATACTGGATAACCAGCCCTCGGTATTAAACCTATCCCCACCTTTGTTAACACCAACTCCTGCGGCATTCTTATTTTGTTCAAATAAGTCATACATTTTCGCATACTTCTTAAATGTATTGTAAGATACCCCCAAAAACTTTGAGGCGGCTCGGATAGACCTCGTGTTTTGGATAGCCCACTCAATTTTAGATTTTGGAATTGGTTTACTTCTGAAAGGATTTTTCTTATGTTTTTGTGGTTGAATTAATCCTCGTCCAAAAGCTTTTTCTAATTCTTGTAAACTTTCTTGTTCGTTTTTCTTTTTGTCGCTCATAATCTATCTACTATGATGTAAACTACTATACAATATAAAACTAATCCAATGAACCCAAGATTCACTTTTTGTGTTTCTTTCTTGGTTTATATTTTCTTTTTTTGTATTGTCTTTTAGGTTTTTGTTTTAATAGTTCTTCTTTCAACAAATTTCTTTGTATTCTTAAACTAATAACTTCATTGTCTAAATCACTATGTTTTCCTGATGATACTATTGCTACTGCTAAACCACCACCAATACTACCTATTAATAAACCTATTGTAAATAAAATCCATTCCATTTTTATTCCTCCTCTAAAAATTCACTATTTTGATGTATTACTATTAACGGCTGTAATGAACTTGAATCTTCATTTGGATTTTGTTCATAATCCACTCTCGTGTTTACGGCCTCATCAAAAATAGTTTTTTTTAATTTGTTAATCATAATAGTCATATTCACTTATTTGTATGTTTTGAAAGTGTTTTGTCTGCCATTCTTCTTTTAAGCCATCTTCATCACTAACAAATAAAGTATTAACAGGAATTTCTATTCGTTTTCTTTTTAGTGCTAGTGTTCTACTATTTGGTCGTAGTAGTATTGTCTCGTTTTCTGACATAATATAACTTGTTAAAATCTTCTCTATCTGGTATTCTTTTCATCTGAAAATAAAATTCTTCAGCTTCTTCTTTATTGTTAAACCAATTATTTCTTACATCAACAACTTCTTCAACATTTTTTCTAACTAACTCGTATGATTCACCCATATAACCTTGTTAACTCCGTGTATCCGCCGATAACTTTTTCATTCACAACTATTGTTGGAATTGCTAACCTACCGGTCAATTCCATTAATCTATTTCTACTAATTCCTTGTGAGTCAATATTAATTTCCTCATAAGGAATATTTTTCTCCTCGAGAAATCTTTTTGCGGATACACAACCTGAACACCAATCTGCTGAATATATTACTATCTTATCCATTGAATACCTTTTTCTTACCACCATCATATTGATATGCGTGTCCATTTTCTATTAATAGTTCGTTCAATGATTTTTCTTCACCTTCAATAAATATCTCACCAAGTAATCTACCATATTTACCAACCCCGTGTGATTTTACTTTGAACTTACCATCATTTCTTGATAACATTTCTAATGTATATGCTTTCGCTTCTAAACCTTTTTTCTTTTCTTCTAAATCTCTTGTTCTACTTTCCCAAGTATCAACATTTACAAATCTAATTCTTTTCTTTACTGATATACTAAAGCCTAAATCTATCCACGCGTCAGCGGTATCCCCGTCAACTCCTTTGATTAATCTTGCATTGTATATCCACGGGTCTAATTTTTTACCCATTTTATTTCTCCTTTAATATCGTAGTATCCAAATACTACTGCATTTTACACACCTTGATAGAAAACTGATATATTCAGTCCATTTAGTTCTTTTCCAAGTGTGTTTACATTTTAAACATTTCATATATTAATAAATATAGAATTGCCTAATTTTCAAATGGTATTTCTATTTGATTTGATGTGAAAGCTCTTGAATCACTTTCCCAATCTTTTTCTGGTCTTACTTCTAAATTAGTATTGACAACACCATTTAAAGTATTTAAATTTAAACCTAAACTTTCACCAAATGATTTTAAAGCGTTTATATCTTTTGGTAAACAATGTCCACCAAAACCCAACTTTCCATCTGGTCCTGGAACTTGATAGTGTGATTGTCCTATTCTACTATCCATTAAAAATCCTTTGATAGCAACATCCCAATCTGCTCCACATTTTTCTGAAATTTGTTTCATCTCGTTTAGAAATGATACTTTTGTAGCTAGAAAACAATTATTCATATATTTTGTTAATTCTGCTGTTTCATAATCAGTTTGTATAATAGGAACTCTTGGAAATCTGTGTTCAAATAGATTAGAAACTTTTGTAGTATCACTTAGTCTACCACCCAATATAAATCTATCTTGATTTACAAAATCTGATTTGTGATTACTTTCTGTTAGGAATTCTGGATTGAATACTAAATTTAAGTTTTGATATTTTTGTTGAAGTTTTCTTGTTGTTCCGGGTGTTACGGTACTTCTTAATAATATAATATTTTCTACGGGAGCTCCAGATAATTCTGTGTGAGAATATATTTCAGACATTTCTTGTAATGCTGTTTCAACATAACTTAAATCAATACTTCCGTCTGAATTTGATGGTGTTGGAACTGATAAAAATATAAAGTCTGAATAAACAACTACATCTTCTAATGAATGCACTGATTTTGATTCGTCTTTGTCATTGATAAATAATAAGTATTTTCTTTTGTCTGAAAATCCATATTCAACAGCAGAACCTACAAATCCTCTACCAACTATTCCAATATTACAATGTTCTTTATACATCTAAACCTAACTCCTTTTTATATCCAGGAACCCAGTCTTCAATATTCTGTGTTGGTTTCCAACCTAATAATTCTTCTGCTAATGAATTGTCTGCGAGTGTTTCTCTTGGTTCAATAACTGGTTCTCTATGAATTCTTTCACCACCAATCATATCTGCGATATCATTAATGGAACGATTATCACCATTACCAATATTAATTACTTCACCATTACCAACATTTTCAGATTGAGATGCAAGTATATTTGCATTAACAACATCACCAACATAAGTAAAATCTCGTCTTTGTTCTCCATCGCCGTTGATTGTCATTACCTCACCTCTTAACTTTTGGTCTGCGAATATACCAATCACCATCGCATAAGCTCCACCAACATTTTGTCGTTCTCCATAGATATTAAAATACCTTAATGATACGGTTTCTAATCCATATACTTCGGAAAACATTTTACACATAACTTCACCATAATATTTTTGTGCTCCATACGGGGACATTGGATTTATCGGGTCTGATTCAACTGATGGTAATTTCTCGGTATTTCCATAGGCTGATGAAGAAGCACTATAAACTACTCTCCTCACACCTGCGTCTGAAGCACATTTTAAAACATTTAAAGTTCCTATTGTATTATTGGTTTCATATTCAACAGGATTTTCAATTGAAGGTTGAACTCTAGCCTTAGCCGCTAATAAAAATACGGTGTCAGCACCTTTCATACAATCTACCAAACATTCAGCGTTATGTGGTTTCATAATATCAACCACACACAATTTTGCTTTTGGATTTACATTTTCTGATTTACCTGTTGATAAATTATCTACTATAACTACTTCGTGGTTTTGTTCTACAAGTTTATCTACGATATTACTACCGATAAAACCTGCTCCACCTACTACTACATACTTCATTTTTTCTCCTATAATTTGTTATCGTATTTATCTGTTTCTGATTTATTGTTTGTTCTGTTTTGTGGATGCATACGATAACGATATAATGGCATTCTTAAATAATAAATCTTATACTTTTCTTTAAATCTTTTGTCTAACTCGTGTCCTTCTCTCATTTTGAAATCTTCATTATAAAAACCAAGATTTGCAAGTGATTCGTAAGTATACATTATTCCATTGGCTAGAAATTCTTCTTCTGCACTATGTCTTGATAATAATTCTGCTGTTTCATTAACTTTGAAATAATCACACGCAACAGCTTGATAATTACACTCTGTATTCATTACTCTTGGTCCAGAATTGTAATATAAAAAGTTTGATAATGTTGATAAGAAATGACTTGAAACATAATCATCACAATCAACACGAACAAAATATCTTGACATTGAAGCTTTTAAAATTTTATTCAATGATGTTGGTAAACCTAAATTTTTTCCGTTATTTATTAATTTTATATTAATATGTTCTTTAAATACATCAACAACATCTTCTAATCTTTCATTAGGGTCATCATTAACCACAATAACTTGATACTTTGATTTGTCCATTGTTTGAGTTGATAAACTTCTTAGACATCTATGTAACCAATTTTTCTGTTGATAAACACAAACTGCTACGGTAACATCATACATTTTTTTCTCCTATAACCTTTGGTAATAAATAGTAATTTATTTTTCCTAATTAAATTTTTTCTTTACTTCGTGTAAGTTTTTTAGTGAAGTAATTTTTAAATGAAATATTGAATAGGCCATTTCACCAAGTTCCCCACTATCAGTTAATATATCTCCAAGATTGACTAAAAAATTATACAATTCATTTGTTAATTCAGAACCATCAAACCTACCCACAATCCCATTTTTAATTTCATCATCATAATGACCAACTCTTTCTTTTAATGGTCTTGTTGTATTTTTTTGTTCTCTATGAATATACAAATCTAATTCTCTTTGATTACAATCTGTATAAATGTTTGAACACCAAGGCTCTAATTGATATAACATTGCTAAATCACAATTTTTTATTCTAAACGCTATATCATACTTTGGTTGTATAATTGGATACATAAGTGCATCGTGTTTAACTATACTACCCCATTTTCTAATGAATTCTCTTGTTGAATTATTCATTAAATTCTGCCACTCTACTGATTTCTGTGAATGGTCTTTTGTTAATTTTCCGTGTTGAAATTGTCCACCTCTTGCTGTTAAATGATAAACAAATGAATTCCAAGACTGAATTAAATTCATACCACCCAACACCATACGATTAAACAAATCAGAGTCTTCTCTTGCTGATTTAAAACGATAATCGTGTCCACCAATTTTCTCTAAATCTTTTTTGTGAATTAGCCAAGGAGCGAAACAACCTTGAGTAGTTTTTTCTCCATATTGTTCTTTACATTTTTCAACATATTCATCAAATCCTTTTTCATCAAAACCTTCTTCAACATCTTGTTCAGGCCACATACCAAAGTTTTCAACTATTTTTTCTGGTCCTTCCGGGTGTAGTGGTGGTTCAATTCTTGTTGAACAAACTACATTTCCGTGTTTCCAATGTTTGAATGCGTGATAGTCAGCATCTTTACCTAACATCATATCGGCGTGAAATATCATACCAATGTCTGTTGGTGCATTATAAATAAGATAATCATACGCCTCTCCAATACCATACAAACCATCTCTTTCGTTTAACTTGACGATTGTGTTCTCGTCTTTGTTTTCCATTAACCACTCATAACATTTGTCTTCATTGGCATCAACCAAAATATGTATGTAGTGGTCTTTTCTGAATGCATTCTTTCTAATACTTTCTATGGCTACTTTTACATATCTTAAATTGTTTTTACTCGGAATACAAAAAGTTATTCTTGGCATATAAGGTTCTTTTTTCAAATGATGTGGTGGATTACCAAATTCATATCTTCTTTTTCTGTGTTGTTTACTTCTTGCCATTGTCTGCTCTTCCCAATAACCCTTTTGTTATTGATTTGTCTTTATCATATTCTGGAAGTATGTCTGCTATCTCAATCACTATTCTTTTTACATCATCTTTTGACATATGTAAATGTAGTGGTAATGATATTAGTTCTGAACTAATCTCGTGAGCGTTTTTACAAGTTCCGTGTGCGTAATTATACATTGGATATTGTGTGTTGTCTAAATAATGAACACCACAATAGATATCTCTTTTTGATAATTCTTCCATTACAAAATCTCTTAAACCTTTTTTAATTCTAACTGGATATAAATGTCTTGAATGAACTGAATCTTTTATTAAATTGTTTTTTACTTCTTGAATTGATTCTAAATTAAGTAATTTAAAATAATGGTCGTAAGTTTCAGAAAGTAAATTTCTGTATTGGTTGTCTTCGTTTAAATATTTTAATTGAACCAATCCAATAGCACCCATAAGTGCATTTCCGTGATATTTATACCCAACATTTGGCACATCATACTTCCAATTATAAGTTCCTTTATTGTATCTGTCGTATGTAGATTTATCAATACCTAACCAAGACAATTGTCTTGCTAGTTTGTCGTCTTCTTCGTCTTTGAAACAAATCATACCACTATCTGCGGTTGGTAAGTTCTTTACTGCTTGAAAACTAAACACCGAAACATCAGCATCCCAACCAACTTGTGAAATAGTAGCGGCTGAAAATTGTGGATAAGTTCTCCACACTTCAGTTCCTGCTAGATGAGCCGCGTCTAAAATTAATGGTATATTTTGTAAATCACAAATTTCTCTAATCTTATTATATTGTCCAATATTACCACCAATACCAACAAACATCACTGCTCTTGTTTTGTCTGTGATATTAGTTAAGACTGATTCTGGGTCTAAACACAAACTATCATCAACATCAGCGAATACTGGTTTTAAGTTTTCATACATAATGGCGTGATTAGTAGAAACAAATGTCAATGGTGTT
>LULP01000947.1_pt1 | contig 10606 bp, 8 predicted proteins | sample 728111 | NCBI WGS metagenome assembly LULP01 (sample SAMN03860286, study PRJNA289734) | marine metagenome | biome: seawater column; feature: ocean; material: water; isolation source: Red Sea water column Station 149 - depth 25m | place: Saudi Arabia: Red Sea | collected 2011-10-15 | depth 25 m
TAATTACTTGAGTGTCATCATATTGTAAAAACTTTCGCATACATGCATTTTACTTATTTTGAAAAAAGGGGCAATTAAATTGCCCCTTTGATTTTAGGGTCATGTAGTGCACCCCTCTCCCAAAAATCTACCTAAAATTTTCTAGTTAGTGATAAACGAACATTCATAGGCTCACCAACTGATGCTTGATGAGTACTATGTGAATGTGGGAAATATAACTCGTCTGTTAAATTTTCAGCATTCAAACGCACTGTCAAGTCATCCGATACATCATAGTAAACACTGAAGTCTACTCTTGTGTAAGAAGGAAGAACTAGTGAAGGTTTATTGTTACTAATGTTTGATTCTCCAACTTTCATGACTCCAAGCCCCCATCCAAGTTGGTCACTCACTTGGTAAGTTGCCCACAATGTTAGAGTGCTATCAGGAATTTCTCTTGGTTGTCCACCAGAACTAGTTTCAACATCCATGTCTGTATAACCAAAAACAACATTCATGTTGTCATTAACTTTTCCTTTAAGCTCAAGCTCAATACCATCAACTTGCAAACCTACAATCTCAGCACTTTCGCCAGTATCATCTCTTGTCGCGATAGTCTGCTCACTATCAAAATATGCAGCAGTAAAACTTAAGTCATCTGAGATTGCCCACTTCACTCCCACCTCACTACTTTCGTATACATCTGGATCTAAGGCAGCTGCTGATGCAGTCAATTTTTTGTATTGTTCGCCAGATCTTGGTAAGAAACTCTCACTGTAGCTATAGTACCAAGAGATATTATCCTGTGGTTTAAAGATTACGCCAGCTCTTGGAGAAAATTTTGTATCTTTTCTTGCTGCTGCTGACCCTGCTTTAACATCTGTTACTGTGATATCAAATGAATCATGACGTCCACCAATCATCAATTTGAGTTTGTCTGATACATCGATCTGATCTTGAATGTATAAAGAGGTTACATCAATATCTGACTTTGTCTTACTTTTTAAATCTGCTGTATAGTCATTGCTTGTAGCAACACCTGAAGAATTTACTGAAAAATCCATTGGTCTAGTAATATTGAAAACTTCATTATCATCACTAGTTGTAGACCAAAAAGTGTTGTACCTGAAGTTTTCATTTGTGGTATCTATAAGTTCAACACCTACTAACAATGTATGATTTCCAACCTCGTTCACAATATTTCCAGAAATTATAGTATTTTCACGTTCAGTTGGATCTAAATATCCATCCATTGTTACAACAGTGGCACCAGCAGTGTAGCCGGATGCATAATAATTTTTATACATTTTTTCGAAGTCACTTGATACTATGGATAAGTTTCCTTTTCTTGTATCGGAAAAAACCTTACTTAAAGTTGCTCTTAGAATATTAGCCTTAAGTGTTGTTAAGTTATCATCTCCACCAAAAGTGATCTTTTCAAATCTTTCAACAGGCTTACCGTTTTCAGTAGGAACACCTCTGTCAATATATCTTTCATGATCAGCATGCTCGTATGATAAATCTAAAGTAGTGCTTTCATTCATTTTGATTTTAATCGTTGGATTAAACCCTAATCTAGTTCCATCATAATGATCTCTGTGATTCTCTAAAGAATCGCTATGTAACATTACTCTTACCGCGCTATCACCGCTTGTTCCTGTATTGAAGTCAACAGCAATATCATTTGCTCCAAAGCTATCAAGGCCAAAATCAACAGATCCAAATGTTTCACCCAATGTTGCCTTCTTGGAAACTCTATTGATTATTCCACCTGTTCCACCTCTTCCAAATAAAAGAGCATTTGGGCCTCTTAGAATCTCAACTTGCTCTACGTTATATAGTGAACGATAGTATTGAACATCATCTCTATTTCCATCTTGAAAAAAGTCAGCTGTAGATCTTACACCTCTAAATACAACAGCATCACGGTGACCCTCACCTTGAGATGTATTTACACCGGGTGTGTATCTAACAATATCGCCTATTTCCCTAAATCCTTGTTTTCGAATGTCATCATCTGTAACGATAGATACTGTTTGTGGAACATCTAAAATTGGAACTGGGGTTTTAAGTGCAGTTACTTGATCGGTTTGGAGAACTTTACCCTTTACAACAACCTCTTCAACCTCTTCGTCTTGAGCACTTATAAAAAAAGATGAAATTAATAAAACTCCAATCATAAATATTGGATATATATCATCAAAAAACCTATTAATTATTTTATTCACATTTATTCTTATAAATTAAAGTGAAAGCTACTTTTTTTTCGCCTAAAGATTTTTGATTACTAAAACCAATAAAACTGCACACTTTTAGGGGAATGACCAATAAAGTAGCTTCCATGAATGAGAATGATAATGATTCTCATTTAGATTTTCAATAACTTTTTCAAAAATAATGAAAATAATTTCAGCAATAGAATGAAGTAATCTTTATAAAATGCTTTCTAATTACTTATTGTTGCCTTTTATTGCAAAAAACAATCCGATTATCAATAAGAATATTTGCTCACTCATGAAGAGCTTTTTTGTAATGAGCCAGTCAGAATGGGCAATTAAAATTGCACCAATCATTATAATTACAACCGCACCACCAGATAATCTTGTAATCAGATTACCAACATGACCACTTACTAATCCACCTAATATTATTCCAGCACCAGCTGCTACCTCTCCTACTGCTACCATACTTGTAACTATCTCCGGATACATGTATCCCATACTTTCAAACCATGTAACCATTCTCTCAGGCGGTAAAGGAAACTTACCAATGCCGTGAAGAATGAACGATGTACCAAGACCAAGTCTTAATAACCAAGGTGTTATTGGCATTAAAGGTTTTGCAATAGACTCAAGTATATTATCTAGATTTTTCATATTAAGTATTATTAAGTATTTGTATTCTCAAAAAGTATATCCTTATCATCGCAAACTTCAAAACCTTTGAGATTAATAAATTTATCTAATTCATCGTTGCCAATCGTTATATTGGCAAACATTGTTCCATTAGGTGAAACCGCTTCTTCTTTAACACACCCAAGATCAAATAAAAGAGACCTTATATTTCCCTTGCTATTTTCTATCGAAACCCAGCCTTGAAAAACTCCCTTAAATAAAACCTCGTTTATTGAGGTTCTCAACTCTTCGTACTCATTTTGATTTTCTGCAGATATAAATACCTGGCTATGATTTCTTTTTTTAATTGAATCTAGTTTTTTGCAACACACTAAATCACATTTATTATTCACGACAATTTGAGGGATTGATGTTAGAGATAAATCATCAAGTATTTTATTTACTTCACTGAATTTTACTTTGTAATCTGGATCAGAAACATCTAAAACATGAAGAAGAAGATCAGCTGATTTAAGCTCATCGAGTGTTGCTTTGAAAGATTCAATAAGTTGTGTAGGAAGATCAGATATAAATCCAACAGTATCGGAAAATAGAATTGGTCCGTGTTGAGGATTTACATTTTTTCTAGTTACAGAATCAAGAGTTGCAAATAGTTTATCCTCAGCAAATTGATTACTTTCTGTAAGTTTATTAAAAAGAGTGGTTTTTCCTGCATTAGTATAGCCAACTAATGCAACTAGTTTATTTCTACTTTTTTTTCTTGAATACCTGTTTAATTCTTTTTGCTTATGAGCTTTATCTAGTCTTGCATTTAATCTTTTGATTCTTTTACCAATTAAACGCCTATCTGTTTCAAGCTGAGTTTCACCAGGACCTCTGAGTCCAATACCTCCCTTTTGTCTTTCAAGGTGAGTCCATCCACGGATTAATCTTGTTGATAGGTGTTTTAATTGAGCTAGCTCAACCTGAAGCTTACCTATATGTGATGAAGCTCTTGTAGCAAAAATATCTAAGATTAATTCAGTCTTATCGATTACTCTTTTATTGAAAAATTTTTCTAAGTTTCGAGTTTGTGATGCTGTTAATTGATGATTTATTATTATTAACTCAACATCATAATGTGAGAGTTTATTTTTAATTTTTTCAAGATGTCCTTCTGAAATAAAATTATTTGCTACTGGAATTTTTTGTTTAAACTTTAAAGAATCCAAAATCTTGACTCCAGACGAGTCAACAAGACTTAGAAATTCGGAAAAGCCATTTTCAAGTTGTTCAGACTTTTGTAAAGAATCTACATCAATAAATACTAGAAGCGATTTTTGAATCAAATTTTGATCAATATTAATCAGCGTAATCTAGTCCTTTTTCTTTTTGTACTTCTCTTTTATTAGGATTAACAGATTCCCTGAATGGAACTTCAACCACCTCTGCTTCTACAGGAACTCCTGATTCCTCACTGTACTCATCAGGCAGTCTTACCTGAAGTTTTGTCCCAACTTCGGAAAGGGTCCAAGGAACCCAAGCAAGTGCGATATTAGTCTCTAATTCTGGAGACCACCATGGTGATGTGATGTATCCAACATCCTTACCATCCGAGTCAGCTATCAACCAAAAATCTGGCGCATAATCTGTTATTTCTTTGCCGCCAAGTGTAATTCCAACCATTTTCATTTTAAATGGAAAATTTCCAGAATCTATTACATCTCGTTGACGCTCAAGCTCCTCTTTTCCAATGTAGTCAGCTTTTTTATTTCTTGGAACCTGATATGCAAGATTAACTTGAAAAGGTGATGTTTCATGATCTAAATCTTGGCCCCATGACAAAATTCCTGCTGCAATTCTTCTGTGATGAGCTGGAGCAATAACCATAAGACCAAATTCCTCTCCAGCCTCAAGAACTCCGTTCCATACTTTTTCAGCATTTTCATGAGCATCAATAACATATATTTCATAGCCTTTTTCACCAGTAAATCCTGTTTGACTGATAACGGTATCTGCACCACCAATTTTTGTTTTCATTAATCCGTAATATGGAATATCCCTTAGCTCCTCACCGGCAAGCTTTGCCATTAAATCCTCAGATAAAGGGCCTTGAATTTGTAATGGGCACACATCAATCTCATCAATAATGACGTCAAAGTTTTTTGCAACATTTACTCCTTGAAGCCAAAGCAATAAATCACTATCTGATATTGAAAACCAAAACTCATCTTCAGATAATCTCAATAAAACTGGATCATTTAGAATTCCACCCTTATCGTTACATAAAATTGCGTATTTACCGTGCATTGGCTCTATCTTTGTTGCATCTCTGGTAATAACAAAGTCTGTAAAGGCTTCAGCATCTGGTCCCTTCACTCTTATTTGCCTTTCAACAGCAACATTCCACATTGTTACTCTATTAACAAGCGCATCGTACTCAACCATTGCTCCACCATCTTCAGGTTTTACATAGCCTCTAGGATGATAGATACGATTATAGATAGTTGCCCTCCAACAGCCTGCCTCATGTGATAAATGCCAAAATGGAGATTTTCTTACACGGGTAGAGATTAAAAGCTCTGTTGGTGTTCGACCACTCTGCCGAAGATTGTATGGAACTACGCGATCACTTTGATCAAAACTTGGATGGTTTGGATGGGTCATTTTACCCCTCCGTAAATTAATGACAATTAAAAACTATGACTCGATTAAACGACATTTTTTTGACTTTGTAAATCGTTTTTTTTTGGTAAAAAAAAGCAAAATTTATGTGACAAATTTACTGAGTATTTGTATTAAAAAAATCATTATAAATGAATGATTTATATTTAATATATGACTGAGGACTGTGGTTTTACCAGCCCCTAAAAATCCTGATAATACAGTGACTGGAAGTCTACTGGAGACGATAGTATTCATTATAAAATGCTTTTAGTCCATAAGACACCTACCTGTGGTTGTTGTAAAAAATGGATGGAGCACCTTAAAGAAAATAGCATTACGACATATGCACAAGATCATGAAAATATGGAAGAAATTAAACAAATGTATGATATAAAACCAAAATATAGATCATGTCACACCGGTGTATCAACTGATGGCTATATTTTTGAAGGTCATATACCTAGTAAATATATTAATCAATTTCTTTCTGAAGATCATCCAAATGCTATTGGTCTTTCTGTTCCAGGAATGCCACTAGGATCGCCTGGAATGGAAGTCAAAAATCGTTTTATGCCATACGAAGTTCTTATTCTTTTTAAAGACGGAACTAGTGAGGTATATGCTTCAGTCACAAACTAATATTCTTAAATAAGAAAAGTTCATCGATTTGCTAAAACTAAATAGTCTTTTGGTGTTGACACATATGATATTTTAATAAGGTAACACTTTTAGGAATATTATAATGAATACTATCGTCTCCAGTAGACTTCCAGTCACTGTATTATCAGGATTTTTAGGGGCTGGTAAAACCACAGTCCTCAGTCATATATTAAATAGTGAAAATAAAAAAGTCGCTGTTATTGTGAATGATATGAGCGAAATAAATATTGATGCATCATTAGTTGAAAATGAAGTTTCTTTAAATCACAGCGAAGAAAAACTTGTTGAAATGAGTAACGGTTGTATATGTTGTACTTTAAGAGAAGACTTATTAATTGAAATAAATAAGTTAGCTGAAGAAAAAAAATTTGATTATCTTGTTATTGAATCTACTGGTATATCTGAACCTTTACCAGTTGCTGAAACATTTACATTTGAAGATGAGAATGGTGTCTCTCTTTCAGATGCTGCAAATTTGGACACTATGGTAACTGTCGTAGACGCAGTTAATTTTATTAAAGATTATGAAGAAGCAAAATATCTGCAAGAAACAGGAGAATCTCTAGGAGAAGATGACGAAAGAAGTGTTGCAGATTTACTTGTAGATCAAATAGAGTTCGCTGATGTGATTCTAATAAGTAAAACTGATCTAGTAGAAGATAAAGATATTGATAAATTAAAAGCAATTATAAAAACCCTCAATACTCAAGCTGAAATCATTCCAATAAAAGAAGGCAATGTTGAAATTGATAAAGTGTTAAATACAGGTTTATTTGATTTTGCTAAAGCTAAAGAAGCGCCAGGCTGGCTAAAAGAAATGAGAGGTGAACATATTCCAGAGACTGAAGAATATGGAATTAGCAGTTTTACTTACACTGCTCGAAGACCCTTTCTTCCAGAAAAATTTTATAACTTCCTTCACAGCACTGAAAAGTATGGAAAGCTGATAAGATCAAAAGGTTTCTTTTGGCTTGGATCGCGTCTCGAATACGCTGGACAGTGGAGTCAGGCAGGAGGCATTGCCAGATACGGTTTTGCAGGAATGTTTTGGAGATCTGTACCAAAACAAGATTGGCCTACAGATGAACAGACACTTGCATCTATAAAAGCGAACTGGGTAGAGCCTTTTGGTGACATGAGACAAGAACTAGTTTTTATTGGTCAGGGTCTTAATGAGTCAGCAATCAAGAAAGCACTTGATGAATGCCTTGTCTCAGAAGACGATATGCTAAAAGGTGAAGAATTTTGGACTAATCTTGATGATCCATTTCCCCCATGGCAAGAAGTTCAATAATGGTGGGCCCGGGAGGACTCGAACCTCCGACCAATGGATTATGAGTCCACTGCTCTATTAATTTATTAAGGAAGTCTTAGAACTTTTCAAATAATACTAATAGGTTATTATCTTATTATGATTAATCTTGACGGCATCAAGCCTTTCGCAGAAGGCGGTAATCGTATGTGCTTTGTTCATCCCGATAATCCGGGCAGATGTTTAAAAGTAGTTCATCCAGGACTGCCTAGCAAAATTAAAAATAGTAAGTCTTGGTATAAGAGATTTAGATCGATTGAAAGTTTTGATGATAATCTCAGAGAACAAAAGGCATATGATCAAAAAGCACTCAAAAATGATGATCCTAATTTATGGTTGCATCTTGCAAGGTGGTATGGAATGACTGAAACAAGTATAGGAATTGCATCTGAGACTGAGCTAATAAGAAATGGTGATACGATTGCAGAAACTCTTGAAACTTATCTTTTTAGAGAGGGTATAACAGAAGAAATAAAAGCTTCAATTGCAGACTTTGAACAATGGTTGAAGGATCATTTGGTGCTAACAAAAAATCTGATACCTCATAATCTTGTTTTAGATTATCAAAATGACAAAATTGTATTAAAAATCATAGATGGATTAGGCTCTCAAGCTTTTATTCCATTGCCAAATTATTCAGATTTTTTTGCTAAAAGATATATAAATAGAAGAATTGAATTAATGTGGAGTCGAATTCATTGGGACCTTTCAGGCAGAAAGGGAAACTGGAAATAAGTTACTCGTCCAAGAAACTCTTTAAATGACTTGATCTACTTGGATGTCTTAGCTTTCTTAAAGCTTTAGCTTCAATTTGTCTGATTCTTTCTCTTGTAACATCAAATTGTTTACCAACCTCTTCAAGAGTGTGATCAGTGTTCATACCTATACCGAATCTCATTCTGAGAACTTTAGCTTCTCTAGCAGTTAAAGATGCAAGGACATCATCGGTTGCAAAGTGTAAGCTTTCTTCTGTAGCGTTTTCGAGAGGAGATTCAATAACTGTATCTTCTATGAAATCACCTAGGCTTGAGTCTTCGTCATCTCCAATTGGTGTTTCGGTTGAAATTGGTTCTTTTGCAATCTTGAGAACTTTTCTTACTTTATCCTCTGGCATATCTAGTTCTTTGCTTAACTCTTCTGGAGTTGGTTCTCTTCCCATATCCTGCATCATCTGTCGAGAGACTCTGTTTAATTTATTAATGGTCTCAATCATATGAACAGGGATTCTAATTGTTCTAGCTTGGTCAGCAATTGATCTTGTAATTGCCTGTCTAATCCACCAAGTAGCATAAGTCGAAAACTTATAGCCTCTTCTATACTCGAACTTATCTACTGCTTTCATTAAGCCAATATTACCCTCTTGAATTAAGTCTAAGAACTGAAGTCCTCTATTGGTATATTTCTTAGCAATTGAAATCACTAATCGTAAATTTGCTTCTACCATGTCTTTTTTGGCTCTTCTCATTTTAGTTTCGCCCATAGACATATTTCTATTAATTTCTTTGATCTCTTTTATACTCAAACCAACAGAATTTTCGAGTTCAAGAATATCTTTTTGTGCTATCACAACGTCTTGTTTAACTTTTTCTAGCAAGTCTTTTTTGTACTTTTTCTCTTTCATTAAACTATCTACCCATCTAACTTTGGTTAAGTTTTCAGGATACATTTCAAGAAAGTCTTTACGCGGTATGCGAGCATTTTTTACTAATTGAGTTTGAATAAACTTCTCTTTTTCTCTAATGCTATTGAGTCCATGTCTAGCAATTGCAGCTATATCCTCAAACATTCTCGGACTAAATTTTAAAAACTGAAAAATTTCACCAAGTTTTTTAAATTCAGCATTAGCTTCTTTAGAGTGTCTTCCTTTTTTATCAATAACTTTTGTTGTCTTATTAAATTGACGCTTCAGGCTGGTCATTCTTTTTTGGACCTCTTTCATATCTGGTCCCGATGATCCTTCCTCATCAGATGACTCAGCAGCTTCGGCTTCTTCTTTAGCTCTTTGACTTCCAGGTCCTGCTGATGGAACTTCTTCCATTTCTTCTAAGAATCCTGTTAGAAAATCATTTATTTTCTTTTCACCATCTTTTACAAGTTGGAAATAATGTAAAACATACTCAACTGTTTTTGGATACATTACGCTTGCATTGAGAAGATCTCTCATTCCTTCTTCTATTCTTTTAGCGATTTCAATTTCGCCTTCTCTAGTAAGAAGATCAACTGTTCCCATCTCTCTCATATACATTCTAACCGGGTCAGTTGTTCTTCCAGTTTCATTTTCTACAGCTGCTAAAGCTTCTGCTGCTTGTTCGAGAGCAATATCATCGGAATCTTCAGATTCTGCTAACATTAAAGTATCAGCATCGGGTGCTGTTTCATGCACTTGCAGACCTAAATCATTAATCATTCCAATGATTTCATCTACTTGATCAGGATCAGATATATCATCAGGAAGATGATCATTAACATCTGAATATGTTAGATAACCTTGTTCTCTTCCTTTTTCGATAAGCTCAGCAATCTTTGAGCCTTTTTGATTTAATTTATCCACAGAAAAATCCTCTTTTGTCCCCTTTATTTAAGGATTGATTACCAAAAATCAATCTAAATAGAGCTTAAATTTTTTATCAAAGCTTCTTCATCCTGCGACATTTTATCTTTTTTTAGAATAATTTGTTGTAATTCTCTTTTTTCTGCAGATGTTAGCTCTTGCATATTATACTTTTCTTTTAAAATTTCTTCTCTTTCAGAGTTTGTTTGAGAGATTATTTTAAGACAATCTTTAATCATCGAGGTGGCGTCCTCCTCCGATAATTTAACTTCTGATACTAAAGCCTCACCAAAAATATTCTTAATTCTTTCTGATTCTATCTTCTCAAAAATAATTGATGGATTTGAATCTGGAGAGTCTTGATATAATTTTTTAATATCATTAATAAAATTAAATTTTGAGTCATGAGTGATTAATGAAAACTCATTAATTGAAGATAATTTTGGATGTTGTATAAGCGCCGTAAAGATTCCCAACACAGATTTCCTTAAAACTGTGTTTATCGATTCCTTCACTTCTTCTTTTTTTGTAGGAGAAACTTTTTTAGATTTTGATTCTCCTTGAATTAATTTTGAGAAATCAAGATCGCATATTTTTGATACT
>LULP01000417.1_pt1 | contig 10605 bp, 10 predicted proteins | sample 728111 | NCBI WGS metagenome assembly LULP01 (sample SAMN03860286, study PRJNA289734) | marine metagenome | biome: seawater column; feature: ocean; material: water; isolation source: Red Sea water column Station 149 - depth 25m | place: Saudi Arabia: Red Sea | collected 2011-10-15 | depth 25 m
CCAAAGTATGCGCCGCCTAACATTGACGCGCTAATAATAAAACTTAAAATAGATAATATTTGAGAAATTTTTGCCATGAGAGAAGCCTTTGTCCGCGCATTAGTACCTGTAACAATTATAACCTTCTGCGGAATCTGTGCATTAGCACCGCTTTATGTCGGGTTGTCAATAATTTCTACCAAGGTACACCAGAAGTCTTAGTTGGTGTTTTTGATTCTGTGATTTGTGCAGCAATATCTGTTTCAATAGCTGTTACTTGATCAGAACCTATTGCAGCTTTTGCCCATGCGATAGCATCTTCTTTTGTTATATCTGCATATGCGGTAAAAGATCCGCTATCAGCTTCTGCAAGTTCTATTGAACCATATCTATAACCTTCATGTGATGTCTCACCGCTTCCCGCTTCGCTATCACTCGCAGTCCAGTGAATAGTAGTTACAACATCAGATAAACTTCCTACAGTTTTTGTTGCATCTAAACTAGCAACATCCCAAGTAACAGCCATGATAAAAAGTGTTTAGTTTTATTTTACTTTGATTCTACAGGTTGTACAACATCACTTAGTTTCTCAAGTTGTTTTAATGCCCCTTGATCTTCGATAATTGGTTGCATTAATTTATTTTTTTCTGCAACTTTTTCCTGTATTTCTCTTTCAAGTATTTGTGCTTTTGCAATGTTTAAATCAAGACGAGTTTTTGTTTCGTCATACAGTTCTTGTGGTGTTGTCATAAATTTTATTAAAGTTATCCAATAATACTAAGCTGCTTCTAATGCTGCAACTTTAGCTGATAATTCTTGTATTGCCGCTGTAAGAATTGCAATATAACCCGCCGACATTCCTCCAGTTGTTCCCATTTTCTTATTTGATTCATCATTACCAATATTATCAACAACATATTCTGGAAATATTTCTTGAACATTTTGTGCAATAAATCCAGCCTTCACACTTTCATTTTTATGTTTCCAATCAAAAGAAATTGTTTTTAATTTATTTACTTTTTCTAAAATACCAGATAATGGTTTTATATTTTTCTTATATCTTTCATCAGATAAAGTGGCCAACTGTGCATTTTCTGTACCATTACCAACAATTCCTCCCATTGGTTGCCCAAAATTATTTGCATAAAACTGCATAAATCTTGCGCTTGAACTTGTAGTTGATGAATTTTTGTTTATTACAACACCACAGCCAAAATCATTACTACTTGTATCATTTGCAGTTATAACACCTTGTCCACCACCTGATATTGCAGCAGAAGCGCAAAGTATTCCACTTGCTTCTGTGCTTGAAACACTTGTTTGACCTATAAGCAATTTTCCATCTGATCTAAGACGTACTTTTTCAGTACCACCAACATCAAATGTATATTGTCCAGCAGAATTGAATCTCATTTCTTGTGGAGATGTGCTATGAATATATTGAATTGTGCCATTATTAGCACTTCCATTATTAAAGAAAATATTTCCAGTCGCACTTCCAGTCAGAATTGTCATGCCATTACTGCCACTTGTAGCACCAATAATTAAATCATCAGCGGCAGAGTGAGCCGAACTTCCAAAAGTATTACCTATCATTGTCCGTCCCGAAGAGTCAATACGCATTTTTTCCGATTCAGTACCAATTTTAAATATTAATTCATTAGAACTATTTGAAAGTATGCCAGCCCTTTCACTTCCCTCGTTTGTTTCTCTGAATGTATATCCACCCGCAGTTCTTGCTATTCCAAAATCTTGTCTCGCACTAACCATGTCAGAGCCAATTAGAAATCTAGTACCACTTGCTGTATTTATTTGTAGTTTGTCATTTTGATGGTTATAAACTATAGCTCCCACACCAGAAGCATCAGGATCGCCAAATTTAATTCTTGCCAAACTATCATTTGCAGTTAATAAGCTCAAACCTACATTTGCACTGGCTTCTAATACTAATTCGTCAGCATCAGTAGCGGCAGTTAAAGTTCCCGCAGAACCGCTAAAAACATGAAGCAAACCCTCAGGCACATTTGTATTTATACCAACCTTATTATTACCAGCATCAACATAAAGTAAGTTTACCGCTGAACTTCCTTCAATTCTAAAATCTACATCTGCACCAGTTTGATTCACTACAAAAGCTGAATTAGAACAGCTAAATCTTTCAACACCACCTGTAGCAACATTAAACTCATTTGCTGCATCAGAAAAAATTCCGGTATCCAAGTCATCACGAAAAGCTAGTGCCGGAGCTGAATTTGAGCCATCTTCAAGAGTTAAAGTACCGTCTAATTGAAACAATTCTATCCATCCATCATTAGCAGAATTTCGTATCTTCATAACGCCCGCTGAAGTATCAGCCCACCATTGATACGCATATCGCGTTCCCGGCTGTGATGAATTTGAATTATTGCTTACGATTGCAGCAAGGGCATTGTTTAAGTCTGTACGAAATGCCGCCCCTGATTGGTTGGCTATTACATAATCATGTGTTGCCATTACTTAGTCCTTTTATTTAAGTATATATTAGTCGATAACTTAAATATAAACATATTTAACCACCTTTACCAAACCCAACCGCTGTATATTTAAAATTTAAATCTTTCAAACCGCTACTACTCCTTGTTTCAATAACAAACTGTGTTCCTGTGATTGAAGTTATGTTAAAAAAATCTCCACTTGATGCCCCTTCAAGAGTTATTCCAATAGTTGGAAGAAATTCAGTTGTTGAACCGCCCAAAGAACCAGTACCAGTGAAAAACGGGTCTGCGAAAGTAACTGTTTTCCCAGAACCAGTTGTTGCGCATTGACTTGCTATTGCTGAATTAACTGTTTCTGTTCTTCTTTTCAAACTTGCTTCATATCCAAGTTCTGTGACATTGATATTCTGTGCAGGGTCATTTGATGTCAGTTCAACTTTAAATTTAAATCCTCTAGCTCTATATTCTCCATTCGCAAAAGTATTAAATTGTGAGAAATTTGCCCCGTATGTGCAAGAAGTTCCACTTGATATTGTTGCGCTTGCGCTTGCGGTAACTGTAAAAGAGTTTACGTTTGGTACTGTTTGAATTACATAATTACCATCAGCCGCACTTCCCGCAGTGAAATCAATAACAACTTGATCGCCGACAGCATATCCATGCGCGTTTTTTGTAATTGTAATTGTTGTTCCACTTTGTCCATAGGTGGCGGCTGTTGATGTTGTCGTGTCCAATTCCGTTGTCGCGACTAGTAGTCTGGCGTTCACATCTTCGGCAAGAGTACCGTCAAATTCAGTCCATGTGTCAATATTTGCTGTTCTTGAATCAATTAGATCATTCGGTAAAAGTCCAGAAGTTACAAATCTTCTTTTTAAAGTAAGATTAAAAATTGCACCCATTTCAATAATATTTTGAAATTCATAAGTACCGCTTGAATTAATTGGGCCGGCAAAATCAATATTTGATAAATCATCAATATTTTGCGTTATGTCGTCAAATAGTAAAGTTCCATCTAATAAAAGACCATCAAAATCTGCGTCATAAAATGTATTGACTTTGTTTCCTTGAAATGGCGGCGAATCTGTGTCTTCTCTTTCTGTAAGTATTATTTGATTAGGCTGTGGGTCTGGTTGAGTGACAATTATTCTTGCCGCATTGTTTGATCTGCGTCCACCATCGTCAATAAATTTAATACTGTAAGTTCCCGTTAAAGCGGGGACAAGAGTTTCACTAATGTTACCTGAAAGTTTTGGGATAATTTCTGTTGAATTACTAAATGTTGCTATAGCAGGGTCTACAGACGGAGTATGCCTGACGGAAATAGACCCCCCGTGAGTCACATCAATATCTGTTGCAGGGTCAAAACGTAGTCGTACAAAGAGTTCTGAAACAGGTTCAACTGTCAACCCTGTCGGGTCTTCTGGCAAGGCTGTTTTACCAACAGCGTTAAAACTTAGATCATTAGAGGTTGCAGAAAGTTGCGCGTTTATGTTGTAACTGAAAACTTGAAATTCATATACTCCAAGTTGACTATTCAATATTTCAAAATCTGGACTTGAAACTTTTGTTGAAACAAAATTTCCGTTGTTATATCGATAATTAACTTGATATTCAACAACGCCAACTATTGGTTGCCAACTTAAAACAATTTTTGAAACCGCTTGATTGTTAATTGGAACAATAGTTTCTACCGCTGAAAGGTTAGAAGGCGGGGGTTGTAGTTCATTTAAGATCGAAACATTTCTATCTGGTAAAGTTGCCCCATCTTCAATAAACGCATATTTTGTGTCTATATAAGATAATGCTGTAATTGTATAATTTATTGAATCTGTTTCTTCGACTGTAATTACTCTAAATTTTTGCGATTCAACAGTAGAATTTTGAATTAAATAAATTGTGTTTGCATTTGGGGTTTGTGAAAATGCAGCTTCGACAGTTATAACTCCGTTTGTTATATCTGATATATTCTTTGTCTCGACTGAGCCATCTGGCAAAATTAAAGATAATGTCGGGCTGTTTGTCGTTGGTAAATCTGTATTTTCAGTGTCGTCAACTGTAACAACTGTTGTTGAAGTAACGCTTTTTAATCTTCCTGATCTTCTAACACCCGCGCGAACTGGGTCATTGATTTCTATAACAGCGCCCGGCCTTACCATCAACCCGCCCTCCATTGATGTTGTAAATGTCACTAGCTCAGATTCATTTGCTTCCGAGAACGCAATTGCCTTTGCCAATCTTTGCGCTTGACCCCGCGATGTACACGCGAAACCTTTTACTTGCTTAACAACAGTTCCAATCTTTGCTGAAAGTGTAGTATTTTCAAAAACTTCATAATCTATATCTTGCGAATCCATATTGTAATAACTGACTGATATTACTGAATGTCTTTGCTTCAAACTTGAACCAGAATAATTGAATCCATCGCTTGAAATATTGGCAAGTGAGAAAAGAAACGAGGAATCTTTTTGAGAATCTTGAGCCAATAATATAGAGCCGGTTGACCATATCGGCATACAGCGCATGACACCCGCAAGTTCATTTATCAAATCAAATGCAGAACTAGAAGATTGAATATTTACGTTGCAAGAAAATCTGGCTTCCTGTCCATTAAACCCATCATCAACAAGAGTATTTGCAAATTTTGATGCGGTTACAAAAGAAAATAAATCAAGGTTTGCATCTGCAATATGTGTTCCAAATCCGTACCTCTCAGTAGTGAGAAGGTCAAGCAAAATCATTGCAGGGCAACTTGTCCAAACCGCCGCGCCCATAACACCGTTAAAAATATATCCGTCTGGGTAGACAATCCGACCAGTTGCAGAATCAACAGTGGGAGTTCCAGAACCAGAAGCGCCAGCGCCCGGAATCCTTACTTTGATACCACGAATACGGAATTTTCGGCGGGGGATTGAACTGAACTGTTGAGAATCAAGCCTTATTGCGTTATATGCTGAGTTTGCATAAGTACTTGCATCGTCAATTATTTCTGCAAAACTTGAAAATTGAAAGGCGTCTATTAGTGAAGTATCTGTTGAATCTGCCGTAACTCTTATAACTCGTATATCTACAGGAAAAGAACCTGTAATTTTTACTGAATAATCTTTTTGATATGCGTCAGCGGTTCGACCTGTGATGGTATCTTCGATTACATCGGTGTATCCGCCTGAATTATATTGAACAGCAATTTTAAGTTGAACTGTTGAACCTAACAAATCGCCATCTGTTGTTGCTTTTTGTATTTGTGGAAATGTAATCGAAACTTTAACCCGGTCAACATCTGTGTTTGTTATTTGTCTTGTAACTGGCGAAGCCGCTGTAACTGTTACGCCGACAGGTGTTATTGAAGAAGAACTTTCAATTCCATCAATTTTTGTTTGATTTGCAGTACCGAAACGTGGCGTAAAGGTAACATTTTGAAAATTAAAATCTAAATCTGCAGGGTTTGATGAATTTGCGGATGCTTTTAAAACAGGGGTATCGTTAAGAAAGACGTCTTTCAAATACGCATTTACATAGGCGGCTGAAGTGCGGTCTGTTATACCTTCCTTTGAAGCGGTTGCAGAACCCTCGATCTCTCCTTCTGATATAAGATCAAGGAAAGTTGCAAACTGTTTGCTGTGAAGCGTATCAGGGGTTCTTGTCGGTTGTCTTGGGGGCGGTGGCGAACCTCCACCACCTGAACCGCGAATAATTTTTCTTTTATCTGTCATGCCTGAACTTGCTCCGTATCAATACCGCCAGAAATAACGACTGAGCCGGTGAAGATTTCTCCATATACAATTGGGACGGGCGTTCCGGCCCGGCTTGTTTGTTGCGTACCTGAAAAGCTAAAAGACAAACGCGGGTCTTGTTCACTTGAAAATTCAGGCATTTTTGGAACTGGAAACAGCATCCCACTTACACCGCTTAGAACCATACTCGCACCTATAAGGCCAAGAGCCGCCGAACCATAAGCCCCCGCCGCATAAAGACCTGTTGCACCCATCAAACCGCCTCCGCCTGCTAATCCCGCACCTGAACCGCCTGCAAAAAGACCCGCGCCCATCGGCGTGAACGATAAACCGATCAAGGCCACTCCAAGAAGCACTTTTCCGAAATTACCCCCCGAACCTGAAATAACAGGTACAAAAGATATATCTGATTTACCAATAGGATCGTGAAGCTCGTCCGCACCAATCTCTTCCTCATTAGTTATGACTTTATAATATCTATTTGCCATATGACTTTCCAGTTGCGGAAAATTATTGATTAAAAAACTTACAGCTTGCGCAACATTAGAAACATTTATATCTTCAAATTCTTTGTGACCGACTTGTTTTGCCAGTTCTCCATATAACTTAATTTTGCGAAGCATAACGTAACCTCATTCCTGTGCATTTTAACAACCAAGGGTTGTAAGGTTCTTTACAAGATAGTCTATCTCTTAAATGATGTATTACATCGCCATCTACAAAAATCGCCACATGATTCAACCCGACAGCACCAATTGACATAAATAATAAATCGTTATTTTTTAATTTTTCGTTGTTTTTTAATTCAACAAATCCTGTATCTTTTGCGCATCTTTCAAACATCGGGTCATCTTGAAATTCTTCGGGTGTTGTTGGTCTTTCCCAATCTCTTAGTTCTATATTTAATTTTTCTTTGTAATATCTGCGAACAAGCGACCAACAATCAGAAACACCCCAAACCCAAGGCAAACCAATAATATCTGGTTTATATCCTGACGGGGCATATTCGCCCCATATTTCAGTTTTAGGGTTGACAATATACCAAGGCAAGTTTGATTGCTCACAGCTTATTTTATCGGCTTCTGAAGCAACAGGCGGTGTTGTCGGGTGTGAATGTACTATTCCAATAATTTTTCCAAGAGAATCTCCCGCAACAAAATCTTCTGGATTCATTATGAAACATTGATGCGAAGTTATTGCTAAATTTTGACAAGGAAAATATTTTTCTTTCCCGCGAATATTTAACAAAAGACCGCAAGATTCTTTCGGGTCTTGTTCTTTGGCATGAAGCAGCGCGTCAGCCTTCCAAGTCATCCTGTAATCAATCCAATACTAGGAAATTCTGAGCGAGTACATTGACGTTTTGGCGCTCGAACTCCCGCCATATCAAAAACAGCCGCGAGTTCAAAAGATACAACAGTTCTATTTTCTGCCGATTTTCTATCAATAATATATATTTCTTGGGGAAATTCTGCCGTGTTGTCTGGGGTTCCGTATGGGTTTACATTGCTTGGAAAATTAGCGGCGTCAAGAAATCTTGCCTGCGTTCTTATTCTTTTAACAGTTGCGCCTGTCAAATCGTTTCCTGTTGTCGTTTGATTTACCAAAAGAAGTATTGCTGAAATGGTTCCAATTGCATTTGAAAAAGTAAGCGTTGGCCGTGGCAATTGACCTTTACCATATTGAAAACCTTCAGCTTGAACAGGAAATCTTGTATATGAATTACCTTGCCAAATTATTTCGCCATTATCTTTCAAACTTGTTCCCGCATGAAAACGATAAGTTGTTGTTGCGCCGTGTAATGAATTATCAAGTGTCAAGGTAAAAAGTTCAATTACCGCTGACGGGTTGACATTCTGTAATTCGCTTACAATTTTATCTGTACTCATGCTTCAAATACTTGTCTGAATGTAGCGCTGATTGACGCCCTATTGTTATATGGAATTGACTTCGACCAAGTTTCGCAAACAAATTTCTTTGCGCCTGACAAAGTAACAGAAACAGCTGTTGAAGTTATTGTTGCACTTGCGGCGGCTGTAACTGTAAATGTATTTGCATCAACCGCTGTTGCGACAGTATAAGAACCATCTGTTGCGCCTGATGTAAAATCAATTGTCAAAACATCGCCGATTGCAACGCCATGATTTGCAATTGTAATCGTGATTGTTGTTCCTGATTGGACGTAAGTTCCCGTTTTTGTGAAGCCTTCGCCGGGCGGTGTAAACGTAAAACTTTCTTGATCGTTTGCGCGGCTATCAAGAAACGCTTCGACAACATCAGATTCTGTTTCGCTCAATTCAAAACTTACATTGTAGACTTTCGGGTTTTGATTGCTTGCTAGTCCAAAAAATATTCTCTGTTCAAATCCATCTGCAAACCTTACTGTGCGAACAGCGGGCGCAGATTTTTTTGAAAAACCTTGATATGTGGGAGTAACAGAAGGAAAAGTTGCCATTTTAAGTTGCTAATAAACCTCCCGGCCTTTTTTGTTTTATTAATTCTGATTGTATCGCCGAAGCAAGAGCAACGCCAAGTTCTTTTCCGCGATCTTCATTTGCATTTGATTGCATACCTTCAGCGGAGACATTCACATTTATATTATTGACAATGCCACCACCTACGCCGCCGATCTGATTATTTGGAATAATAGTTCCCGCAGAACGAGGAACAAATATCTCCGGACCTCGCTCCCCTACAATTGAAGGCTTTCCAACAGGCGGCCTTCCTCCATTTGCAAACCCTAAAAATCCTCCTATTTTAGTTCCACCGAATAAACCAGTAAGCGCCATTTGAACTCCAAGTCTTAACAAGGACGATGCAAGATCATTAATAATTGATTTAGCCGCTTCTCCAAGGGTTCTTGTTCCCTCTATAGCACCAACTAGAGCATCAGTAATACCTGTTCCAATATCTTCTCCGATCTGTTTAAAAGCACCATTAATTTTTTTTGCGATTTCCTCTTGTTTTGTCATTATTTCAACTTTTTTCTTCAATAATTCTTCTTGTTTTATTAAATCTATAATTTGCTGTGCATCTAATTCGCCAAATTTTTCTTTTAATTCATTTATTCTTTGTTCCATATTAAATTCTTCTTCTTTGCCTGCAAGTTTCGCTTCCATCGCAGAAATATTTTTTAAAAGTGCAATTGTTTGATCGTTAAATGCTTTATCAAGAGCAAGTGCTGTTCCTCGATCACTTCTGTTTGTACTAAGTTGTGATAGTTCAAATTCTTTTCTAGCTATTGCAAGTTTATTTAATGCAAATTCTGTTGTTTCTGCTGTTTCAACTATACCTTTAATATTATCGTCAAATGCTTTTGCAGCATCCGCCGCTTCTTTTGCCGCATTTTTATTGTCGATAAATTTTGCCGCTAAACTTCCTAAAACAACAATCGCCGCCCCGATACCTGTTTTTATTAATGCTATTTTTAAGGCTGAAAGAGCAATTGTCGCTTTTGTAATACCACCCGCGGCCAAGAATGAAGAAGCCGCAACTCCTTTCAAACCAGTTGAAGCCAAAGCTGAATTGATCGCGGCCACCTGAAAAGATGTCGCCAAAGTTGCCAATTGTCCAATTATTACAGGCGTTATAATTGCAACACCTTTTGCAGCAACAGCTATTGCCGTAAATATTAAAGTCACTTGACCCGCACCAGATTTTACAAAATTGGTTATTGCTTCGGTTACTTTTGTTAATGCTCTAATAACTGGTAAAACAGCGGGCGCCAATTGATCGCCAAATGCCCTTGATAAATTTTCAGCTTCATTTCCTAAATTTTTAAATACTTGTGTCGGGTCATTTTCTCCTGTTCTGCAATACTTCTAAATTCATCCCCTTGTAAACGTCCAGAACCTAAAGCCTGTGCCAATTGCCTGAAAGCGTTTGAACTCTCCATCGCTGACGCTCCCGCCAGTTTCGCCGCTGTATTAAATCCGATGAATGTTGTTCTGATGTCTTCAACACCAACGCCCAAGGGTTGCAAACGTGCAGTAATATTTGTAATTCCTTCAAGCGCTTCTGTTGCACTAAGCCCAAATAATTTTTGCGCTTCTGCCGCTATTTCCTGAGATTTTGCAAAAGTTCCTGATGCTTTCGTTAATAATCCAAGTCTGACATTTAATTTTTCAAAATTTGCCGATGTTAATATTGCCTGTCTTCCTAAAGCTGTGACCCCAACACCAAGAATTGCAGTTTTAAGACCGCCAAATGCCCTCTGAAGCCCCGATGATTGTTGTTGAACACCTTTTAACGCTCTTGTGGCCTGTGAAGCATCAACTGTAAGTTTTACATTAGCCTGTGCCACAAATCAAAAAAAGCCTTTATTATATATTACCTTCTATTTGCTCTTTGGCGATTTAATTCTCTTTTTTCTCTTTCATTCTTAACTTCATAATATGCAGCCCAATATATCAGTTCTTCTT
>LULP01001562.1_pt2 | contig 10589 bp, 12 predicted proteins | sample 728111 | NCBI WGS metagenome assembly LULP01 (sample SAMN03860286, study PRJNA289734) | marine metagenome | biome: seawater column; feature: ocean; material: water; isolation source: Red Sea water column Station 149 - depth 25m | place: Saudi Arabia: Red Sea | collected 2011-10-15 | depth 25 m
GCTGAACGCTGTTCCGTTACCTGTAACCGTGACACTGTTATTTGTAAATGCGACATTACCTGTCAAAGTGCTTTCAAACGCAGAGGAACTTGGGCAAACTGAAACTCTAATATTATTTCCAAGTTCGCCTGGATATTTGGCTACCCAGCCACCCACGTTAGAAATCCCTGAGGAATAGTTTTCGTCGTAATCATCATCGTTTTCGATAAAGGTTCTTGCGGTGTTGGCTGAGTTCCCGTGAGCATTTTGAGCTTGCGTTCCAGTTGATTTAGAAACAACACGAACAACTTGTAGTGAGTTACCGTATGCGAGAAAGTTCGCTGCGGTGAAAAAGTCTGAAGCTGTATTAGAGTTTGGACCAGTTACGAAAAACTGGTTTACCAAAGTATCCTCGCTATCTACAAGAACACGTGTATTTGACGGACCCCAAATCGAGTGCATTGCGATAGCACCAGTCGTGGTTGCTACTGCAGGCACAATGGTCGTTAGGTCAATTTCACTGACATTAACGCCAGGAGAAACCTGAAATGGCATAATTCAATCTCCTCTTCTCTTATAACCTGTTAAAAGTTATCTGTTTTTTATTATCACGGGATTATTTATAAAAATCGCGTCTTACAAACCCGATGTCCAAAATCCCTCATCAGCTCTGCCACGTTCTATACTGAGAGCATCCTCACTCTGACCATCGTCTATAAATCCTGGAGGTGTCAAATCATCTAACATTGCATGATATTTTTCCTCAGCCAGTCTTGCCCTGATATCAGTATCTGTCAGTTCTCTAAAAAATGGTTGCCGTGTGAGCCAAGCAAATGCTACCATTGTCATAACGACATCATCATGTGCGCCTTCTTCGGCTTCATAGGACTGCCTTCTTGCTACAAATGTAGACAGTTCCTGTATAGTTTCGAAATCTTGTACTAACAACTTATCAGACTCAATCATATCTTTTAATGTCTGACAGCCGATTCTTTTTACCTGTTTAGACATTCGGACACCTAAATTGGTGCCACCCCCAAATCCACCACTGATTTGTTGTCCTGCCCTGCCTTTCATGACAGTAGACAACATATTATCATACTCTAATTCATTATGTAGTGTTTCAGCGACGGTGCCTCCTATGTCATTATTTTCTACCAAAACGAAAGCGTCGTTATACCATCTAGCATATCTGTGTATCACTTCGGGCAAAAGCATCGGTGATATTTCAGCATTTCTGTATTTAGCCACTTGCCGATATGGTATTTGGGTCACATCAAATACAGAAAAAGCAGAGTAATCTAATCCTACACCGTGTGAAACATCGGCAGATATAACATATGCATGGTTTTTCTGAGGCTGTTCTAAATAATCTAACCCCCACTCTTCCTTTTTGAACTCAGTAAATGCGAGACTTCGAAGTTTAGTAGGAGCGATCAATGTATTTACGCTACCTATGAATTCACATTCAAACTCTTGTCTAAACTGATCTTCGCTAGTATTTTTTATTGTTTCTTCACGCCATTTATCATCTCGTCCAGGAACGTCGCGCCAATGTACCTCGATAGGAATATAATTGCTACGATGTTCCATCGCATCGGTCCACATTTTATAGAAATGGTTTAGACCGTTGGGTGTTGAAACGATGATAATTTTTGATGTGGTACCAGATGAAATCGTAGGATACACGGATGCGAAAAACTCTTCAGCCAAGTTCATACCAACGAATGCGAACTCATCTAAGAATATCAGGTTGTATGAACCTCCTCGAATCGCTGATGATGATGTAGAAGCTGCTACAGCTTTCGATCCATTTTCTAGTTCTATATTACCTTTGTTCCACGTGATAACACCCTGTTGTAACCACTTCGGCAAGTTTTCGTATGAAAGTTGTATCTTACCAAGTAGATCGCGAGCAAGCTGCCCCTTGTTAGCTAGAATCGCACAGTTTTGATTGTCATTGAAAAGAATATTCCACAGCATATACCCCACAACTGTGGTAGACTTACCGCTCTGGCGTGGTAATTTACATATGGTGAAACGATTATTAACAAACGTGTCAACCATTTTTTCTTGAAAGTCATAGAGATTAAAAGAGACCAACCCTTTATCGACATTGACAATTTTAATGTAAGTTTCTATGAAATACTTGGCATCTTTTGCACACTTGACATACTCTTCGATTTGTTCCTTCGTAAAATCAATTTGAACGCCAGGAGCTTTTAGAAGCGGATTACCGAGGTATGTTTCAGCCATCTATGACTTTCCTCGGATTAACTATTTTTTGAAGATCTGCAGTGCTACCAACAAATAGATTGTTAGTCACTTTGTTTGGACCTTTATCATCCTCTTTTTCGATATCTTTCTTTTTCTTTTGTATATCGAGTAGGTTTGAGTTCGCATCACTCAGTGTCTTTATCAGCGTGCTGACAACCTCGTATGCGCGTGGATGTTGGCTCGCATTAGCAACATCGCATAACTCGTCAAGAGCCTTTGACCCTTTATCATAATCATTGTTCTTTATAACTACAGGAACCTGCTCGTCAGCGATTTGCTGCTCGACTGGTAAGTTGAGCATATCTTCTAAGTTCTTTTCAAGTTGAGTTTTCATAACTCATCATTCCCTGTTTTAGGATTGTAATCTAATCCATCAGTGAAGAAGAACGTATTTACAGCAAATCCGAAGTTACTGTTAGCACTAATCAAAGAACGATCAACGGATGCAGCCGAGTTAGCGGTCGGCGAGCCATTGGCTAACTGCCCAGGAACTATGACTATCCGACTAGAGCGAACAGTCCTGTCGATATCAGTAGAAGTAACATCACCGACACCATTCGCTGCTGCCAAGTCGACTTGAACTCTTGTGATGAGACCAGAGCTGCGTATAGGTCCATAGAAGTATCCTTTGATAGTGAAGTTGAGTGTGTATATCAGGGCACGACGAGAAACAAAGTCACCTTCATAAGTATCCTCAACCGCAACATCATTCAATATAGTCGGAATATCCATTTTAATATTCATGGATGGAATGAGATTGACTGTATTAGTCCACTCAGGTCCGAAAAACGGTAAGATTTGCTCTAATATTTGCGCACCATCATCGGCGTTTTGAACAAAAATAGATAGTGCTACACCAATATTGTATGGCACTGGTGTAAATTGATAGTTCTTTACTGTTGAATCTGATGTCGAAACTGATGCATTTTTTATCGGACTTATTCTAACGAGAAACTTTTCTTTCGGTCCATAAGCAATCGGAACGGCGATAGACTGTATTACAGTTCCTGAGTTGTTAAGCCTCTGAACAACGATATCGTTAAACATGTTGCCGAACATGACAACATATTTGCGAATCGATTGATTATAAAACTGCGACCCAAACATTAGTATCTATCGACCTCCGAAAATGGATTCGTTTCGCTGAAGTCAATAAAATCGAGCGACTGTTGCGTAAAGAACTCGTTGTTTGCTGCGTTGTCTGTGGTTTCGAGCCTGTATTCTTGCACGATATAATCACCATCCTCGCCAGTCAGCGTATCGCCGTTTTCTAATGTAAACTGATAGAACAGCTGATCTGCCGAGTAGCTCAACTCGAGTGAGTCTATAGCAGTGTTGCCAGTATCTAGCTGTTGACTGCTGTATTGGAACAACTCACAGGTTAAATCATATGTGTAGAGTTTACCATGAGGATAGAATATTTCCTCATGCTCTACAAACTTTATCTCATAGAGCTTTTCATTAAGAGGAAAAAATATGAGATCTCCCTCGTTAGGTCTACTTGATGAGATAGAGTACCCATTCGCCGAGCCTGTTTCTAGCATAAGTGAGTGTGAGTTGGAGTAAGCACCAGTGTTTGCAGTTTCTATCTGATAGTTGAAACCAACCTCATCGATAATTTTTTCTGTTGTGATTTGATCCCAGCGTTTTCTCGCCATCGTAAATGTAACTTGGTCTCGAATCTCTAGCCCAAATTTAGAAAGAAAGTCGCCCTCTCCTTCGAATCCGGTCGTATTTTTGATATACATTTCGAGATCGACTGCAGTTTCGAACTTCGATAAAATATCCTCACCAAATAAGTCATCCTCCTTCACAAGTGTGCGTGGCATGTATTTGACATCCTGACCGTAAATTTTGATTGACTCAACAATCAAATCGTCTTGGGTGTCTTGCTCACGTCCATATGTGAAGTTGCTGAAATACTTATTAGTGGTCATTTATCATCCAACCATATCCATAACAGGCAAGCTGTGTGTGCTATTCAGTTCTTCCTCAATTTTATTAATTTCTTCAGTCGCCTCTTCCCATATTTTTTGACCGTTGAACTGTATCCCGCCTGGAAGTTGCATTCCTTCAAACTTTTTGAGGTTCTCACCCCATTGCCGTTTGATCAGGGCAGTTGCATACTTCTTAAGCCAAGGATCATTCCACACATCAGCATAAACTTCTGGATCTAAAGTTTTGTAGCCATCGATTATTATATACTCACCAACTGCTACATCCTCCGACCATTGCATATCAATGTGTAGTTGATCTTTGTGCCTGTTGAATCTGATTGGCTTGGATCCTACGAATATTTCTTCGAGAGTTTCGACATGGCGCATAGCCATAACATAACTCACATAAGAGCTGCTCGAAAAATCGAATAAATCATTTAGATGAATCTGATATCGGATATTAAAAAGATTTGAGGCATTTATTGCATCTCCGATATCTAGAACACGTATAACACCAACAACATCCTCTTCAAGAGTGATGTATCCATTATCCTTATCTGTTTGTGTGACCTCATGTGATATCAGGACACGCTCTGTTCCATCGTAATGATAATCGCGGAACTTAGAAAGAGCATCGTCTATACGATCTTGAGTTTGCTCTTCGTCCACATTGATATCAATTACAGGCGATCCTAGTCGACGAAGGCAATAATCCTTGAACGTGCTTCTTGAGGTTGGTTTAGCCATCCGAGCCTCCGAAAGTTAATTCTGAGGCTATTTATAATCTTAGACTGTTAGATACTTGTAATATGGATGGATCGCTAGGAGGTTATATCCTGTCTTACTTTCCTCAACCCAGCTTGAATACTTTGGGTGACCATCAACATACCAAGAACCATCCTCTTCAGTTCCGCAATATGTTGCATTATTTGCCTGATGAAACGACTTTTCAATAGCAATGACTTCATTATTAGAGGTTCCTTCAGAAACATATGCTTTTCGAACCGAAATCCAAGGATCTGAGATGAGAGATAACAAATCGGCTGGTAATTCCTGAACAGCATGTATACTACCGAGGTTCGCATCAAGTAATGGGCAAACGAGCTGGGTCGAACCGAAACTATATTCGTCCGCGAATATTTTTGCAGCTGCCTTCCGACGTTGAATATGATCTTCATCTAAGTCTTCTGCAGTGTGGTAGAGAGCAACCTTATCAAACGAACCTTCTGATGCTTTGTGAATCAATTCTAAATCCGGAGAACCGCACCAGTTAGGTGTATATCCGTCAGCCAATGTTAAAACTGTATATGTGAATGATGCCACATTAGCATTTAACCAAGTTGCTATCGCCTGAGCAGCATCTTTTTTTGGTGTGTCTACACCCATAGCATAGTTTTCATTATATGCTCTCTTAGGAATATGCAGGTAATAACAAGTGACAGTATCTCCGTTTGAAAGCAACTTCCAAAGGTTGTAAGTTGATTTGAGATTGGGTTTTAAATGTGTTGCTACAGTTGCCATGATCGTTCCTATGAAGTTTTGACTGCTGCGTTGGCAAAATTAGTTGGAAACCCACTAACAGTCAGTGTCTAATCTTTCAGAATAGTAAAAGTCTACTTTATTAGACTCCAAAAAAGTTTTTATCCGCAATCCCTCTAGCGACCCTCTTCGGTCGTAGAGTGATATATTTTGATATTTGATCGCAGCCATAATGGTCTCCGTGATTCGATATTCTCACATATTTATATATGCAGCATGCCTGTTTTCGACATTAGTTTCAGAACAATAGTATCTACCATATTTTCCTTGCTTCTGTATCTCGTCGTCTATTTGTTCAGCAGTAAATCCTTTTGCCTTCATCCTACGATAAAGTTTTTTCAATTTACATTTATTACAAACTCCACAATCACATACATAAACAATAGACTTGAGTTCATCGGGAAGATTTTCCCATATTTCCCATCTACCTATAGGGCGTGATTTCCTATTCATAAAAACCCAATCGATAGGTCCATCCCAAGTATTCCTTAATGTATAGTGAACTGCCCATCCGTATGGCATATCCTTCTCATAAAATTTTTCAATAGGATCATCAGTTTGAAAAAACCAATTTGATTGGCTCCAGTTATATGTATTGTGCCCTGTGACTATTAAATCGCATTTATGATGATTAGCCATCAATCCAAAGTTATGCTCCATATTTGCCAGCATACCTAAGTTACAAGATTCAGCTTCATATTCTGCATATCCAAAATCAAAGTCTCTAACATTTGATTTCAGCCAAGCATGAACGTGTCTCACATTTTCCATATCCTCTGTTGTTGCATCACACCTCATAATTCTGGCAACAACTTCGCCATCGTAATCAGATAAAACTCTATACAAAAGATATGAACTATCAGCACCACTACTGGCTGGAACAAATATTTTCATTTTACTTCACCTCGTCAAAATAACCCCATGCATCTTTTGAGCTAAAAAATGAATGATTTATGGTTTTGGCTTGTTTTGTATTCATATAATTTTTCATCGCCTCCTCTGGACTGCAACCGTTTCTGAGTTGGCGTCTGATATTTTTATTTCTAAAACATTTATGACACACCCCACACTCAACGAAATTACCATTGTCATCTGTTGTTGCAAAGTTACAAGAAACTGCAAGATGTTTCATTTCTTTTGGAAGCTCTGTTATCAAGTGTGCTGTATTTTTATTCCACTCAGCTAGAGGAAACCTAAGAGATCCTCTCTTCGCTAATGAATCGAACTCTTTTTTCATAACACCTGTTCTCGATACTAAAACAGATAGCCCCGAAGAACCATGAACAACCTCATCATACAACCTATCATTGACCATCTTAGCTGCGATTCGAATAAACTGTTTACCATGATCACATTTATGGTCCATTTTTTTCACGAAATGTGTTTTGAACTCATGGTCGCGTAAATTTTCTTTCATCCATTTGTGCGATATGAGTGATGTGTATTTCTGAAACGGATTGATATATGACTCAACCTGTTCTTGCCTTCGTAGCAATGACATGTCCATAAAAAACAATGTCACATCGTTGTTTGTTTCTGTGAGATATTTCCAAGCAATATACAGAGAGTCGTAACCAGAACTGAATGCAATCAGTGATTTCAAATACAGTGCTCCTAGACGTAATATGCACCCATACTTTTTTGATAAAGGCTGACACCAGTTCCGGACCACCTTTGGCTCGAGTTTGATGTGGGTGTAGTATTGGCAAGATGTCCTGCCGAATTAGCTGAAACTCCGAATGTGCTAGATGAAAGATCGATTTCTCGACGAACTTGATTGTTTATTAGATCAAATTTTTTCATTGAAACATTTTTGGAAACGCCGCCCTCATAAAATGAAAATGTAACTGTAGGGTTACTGTCCAGATCCGAAACAAACCAAGTTGGGAAGTTAGCTGCAGTTGTTAAACCACGAGATAGAGCGTCGGAAACGAAAGCACGCCATGCCTCTTTTTGGCAGTCTTTACATGTTTCAAATTCGCCGTTCGCTAACGGTTTCGGATTGCTACACGCAGCGATTAAATCGTACAACCCTGAGGGGAGATTACTGATTCTTTGAGCGATGTTGATGCTGTTTTCTTCACAGTGGTTGACATATGTTATCGTCTTACCGGAGTCTACCTGACCCGCAAATGCAGCATTGACGCTATGCCAAATTGAAGTTTTTGGATCATTAAGGTTGGGCAGTCTCCACGGGATATCAACCCTTCTCGTATCGTTTCTCACTACCTTCGTGAAGCCGTTATCATTAGCATATTTTGCACAGGTGCGAGCACGAAAATGTAAAGTTGTTTCGTTCTCCTCCATACCAGCCAAAGATTTTATAATCATGGTGACGCTTCGGATATTATCACTGCACCATTTTATAATTTTACGACACTGAGCAGTTTGGTACTGGTGCATTTCGCTTTGAAGACTCGGCGAAACTAAATTCTGAAACCTTTCGGTATGATAAGAGTGATCAAAATGAATGCAAACAACTTCGTCTGATGTGTTAGACAATATGTCATAAAGAGCATATGTGCTATCCAAACCTCCAGAAAATTCTACAATAGTTTTAGCCATTTTGCGCTCCTAAGTGATCCTCTACCCTTATTTATAAAGATTGATACACTTTCTTGAACTTCTCTATGAATCTATCTAACCACTCATCACTGATCGCTGCAGTTGCCTGTAAAGAGTTTGTGAACGGTGGGTCGTTAGTATGTTTGACCCCAACATCATAACTTCTTGTTGAAATATCAAGAAGTTGAACACCCTCGGAAGCTATTTTTTTATTAAACTCAGATGGGTCTATCTTTTCATCCAAAGTCAAAACTATCCTGTGAACGGCATCTGGACCGAAAAACTTTACACCAAGAGGAGAAAGCTCTTGGCGAATCCTATCTTGATTCTTTCTCACAAGTTGAATATTTTTTGGCTTCCACTCATCGTAATACTCGAGAGATGCCATAGCAGCACGTTCCCCGATCACATTAATTCCGATTCTATTAGGAACTGCCTCAGGAATATTCTGAAAACTCTTTTTACTAGCAACAAGCCCACCCACCCTAAGTGATGCGAGACCTGCGCCTTTAGAAAATGAAAAGACTAAAAAGTTATCCTCATTTAATAAAAGCGGATATGGAGTTTCGAAAAAATCATAGTATGCAATATCGTGTAGTAACATACTCTTTTTATTTTTCGCTTCCTCCTGAAGTTCATAAAACTCCTCATGTGAGTAAACAAATCCTGTAGGATTCGGTCCATTTACTAAAAAGACAATAGAGTTTTCAACGATATCCTCTGGTTTTATTTTCCTAGAATGAACAGGACATATCCCATATCCACGATCTTTTGCCATCAATCTCATCCAATGCCATCCTGGAATTATATCGACGAAGTTCTTATATTTCGGATAACAGTTATCTATAATGAGATGTAGAGCAGCGAGAGAACCACTCGTTAATATTATTTCATATTCGTCCGAGTCGATATTGTAGTGATCTAAAATTTTCGTCCGAAGATCTTTACTTCCATTCGCATCGCCATAGTATCCATACTCGATAGGCTGTTTGATAGCATCTAAAACCTTCGGATGAAGATCTAAAGTGTTTGTCCCTTGATGTAAAGGTATCATTTGAATGCTGGACCTTCAAACCAATTTACAAGTGAATATCGGACACCTTTTGTCACAGGTGTGACTCGGTGCTGTGTGTCAGAAGGAAATACTATAATTGTTCCCTGCCTGTTCATTTCTTCTAAAACAAATGGACCCTCACCAAGATCCATTTCAAACTGACCGCCCTCATAGGTATTTGGATCAGAGAGATTTATAGAAACACTCAGTTTTCTCATAACAGTTGCATGATTACTCTCATCGCTGTGAAAATCATAAAACTCTCCAGGGCGATATACTGTAAACTGTGGTGATTGTTGACCAGATATTTCGAAGTTCCATGCAGAAGTATTAGCTAATGCGCAATATTGATTCGTGATACCGTTTATCCAATGTATACCTTCGAAGAAAAAAACTTTAGATTTTCTTATGTTCGGATCGATTCTGCCCTGCTCACCATATCCGACAGTTGCCTGTTCTGACTCAAATGATTTACCATACTCAATTATCGAATTACAAACTGAGATAGGAATATTCTGCTCCAGTTTTAGATACTCGATATCATTGGGAATAATAAATCCAGGAAAATTTATATACTCATGAAAAATATCTGTATCGACTATGCCAGATATGAGTTCTATATTTTTTTCTTCACGGTTGAGCGGAGGCACAAATAAACAGGACCAACCTGGAGGTGTTTTTATATGCCAATGATTTATAAATTTCAAAGGCACACGTGGATTCATCGGATGCCCTTTAACTTGATTCTGAGTGTGGTTTTGAACAGCAAAGGTCGCTGGTTTGTTTGAATCTCCTTTATTTAAAATCCAAGAAACACTCGATCCTTTATCTTTTATGGTAAATTCAACTTGGCAAACAAGAGGAATAATCCAACCAGTAACCAACGCATCTAAAACTGGTGGACATCTTTTAATTGTAGGGTCGTCTGTTTGAGCACCATCATCTTCAACTCTAACGAACATTGCAAGTTTTTTATACCAGTCGGGCATATAATGCCTCGCTGGATATGGTTCGGGAATCACACCCTCAAGATCGGGATGACATTTAAACTCAATGACAGGATCTGGTTCTTTCTTGAAGAACATACACAACCTCACATAATAATGATATTATCATTATATAGTTTGTTTAATTAAAAGGCAATGGAGATTATTGTCTTCCGAAGGACACTGTAACAGATTTACCAGAGGCAACTGTGACCGAATATGTTGCACCGAAAGCAGTTGAGAGATTAGATG
>LULP01000562.1_pt1 | contig 10574 bp, 11 predicted proteins | sample 728111 | NCBI WGS metagenome assembly LULP01 (sample SAMN03860286, study PRJNA289734) | marine metagenome | biome: seawater column; feature: ocean; material: water; isolation source: Red Sea water column Station 149 - depth 25m | place: Saudi Arabia: Red Sea | collected 2011-10-15 | depth 25 m
AATGAAGCTCAAACCGTACTTTCATCTTAAACAAAGTTTCGAAAAAACCTAAATTGACTATAATTGCAAATTTTGAACCAGCCTTTTGGTTTCAGAAAGAACTTCTGACATTTTAACTGTTACTATGTTCCCATCACAAACTATAATGCGTCCCTCTACGACTAAATGCTTAACCTTTTTAGGACCAGCCAGTAACAACGCGGCGGGATCCCAGCTTCCAGCAGAATCAATCCCAGAAATATCCCAGATAGCTAGATCGCCTCGGGCACCAATTTGAATGCGGCCACATTCCGGTCGCCCAAGAATATCTGCCCCACCGCGTGTTGCAAGTTCTAGTGCATCCATTGCTGACATTGCATCTGCACCGTTGCTGACGCGCTGGAGTAACATAGCCTGACGGGCTTCACTTATTAAGCTACCACTGTCGTTGCTGGCAGACCCATCAACACCTAAACCTACATTAACGCCACTTGTTAACATTTCATTAATGGGTGCTATGCCTGAACCTAAACGGCAGTTAGAACATGGACAATGCGAAACTCCCGTACGACTTCTCCAAAAAAGATTTATTTCTTGCTTATCCAACTTAACGAAATGGGCGTGCCAAACATCTTTTCCAGTCCAACCTAGCTCTTCTGCATACTGTCCAGGCCTGCAGCCAAATTTTTCCAAAGAATAGGCAATATCCTCCTCATTCTCAGCAAGGTGGGTATGCAAAGTAACTTTTTTATCCCTGGCAAGCACTGCAGTGTCTCTCATCAACTCTCGTGTTACCGAAAATGGCGAGCAAGGAGCAAGTCCAATCCTTATCATTGATGCAGGTGAAGTATCATTGAACTTATCGATTAACCTTACACAGTCATTAATTATATCTTGTTCTTTTTCAACTAAACTATCAGGAGGCAAGCCACCCAGACTTTCACCTATACTCATAGAACCTCTTGTCGGATAAAATCTTAAGCCCACTTCGCGAGCCGCAAATATTGTGTCATCCAAAGTCGCACCATTTGGAAACAAGTAGAGATGATCCGAACTCATGGTGCAACCGCTTAAAGCAAGTTCTGAAAGACCAAGTATTGTAGAAATTCTTATTTCTTCCGGCCCAAAGCGCGACCAAATCGGGTAGAGAGTTTTCAGCCATCCAAACAAGAGAGCATTCTGACCACCAGGCACTGCCTTGGTCAAAGATTGGAATAAATGATGATGCGTATTGACGAGTCCAGGCGTAACCAAACAACCAGCCGCATCAATAACTTTTTCCAATCCATTCAATCTAATATTTTTCTCTACTTTCTGAATTTGGCCGTCAGAGATAAGAATATCGTAATTATTAAGGACCCGCCGAACATCGTCCATTGAAATGATTAGATCAGCATTTTTTATTACTGTGAGGTTTTTATTTGTCATCAGAATAAGGATTCAAAATATCTAATGCTTGTTGATGCAATTTTTGGTTAGCAGCTGCTATAACCTGTCCTCCAAGATGAGCTGGTTTACCCGACCAAGAAGTTACAACGCCACCCGCCGCTTGAATGACACTGATTGGAGCCTGAATGTCATAGGCATTTAACGAAGCTTCAATAACTAAATCTACTTGTCCTGCAGCTACTAAAGCATAGGCATAGCAGTCTAGTCCGTATCTAACCAATTTGGCTTCTCGCGCAACTGCAGAAAAACCCATTTTTTCCTTTTCCGTACCAACTTCAGGAAATGTTGTAAAAAGTTTGCTTTCTGAAAGTGATGAAGTAGCCGAAACCTGAAGAGACCGTACTCCTAAAGGTCCTTGCACTTCTGAAGTGCCAAAACCACCAATGAACCTTTCCTTAATATATGGCTGATCTATTATGCCCAAGATTGGACCATTTCCAATTTGTTCTAGAGAAATCAGTACACCCCAAGTTGGAGTACCTGAAATAAAGCTTCTCGTTCCATCGATTGGGTCTATCACCCATCTATATCCAGAGTTACTTTCGCTTTCTCCATTCTCTTCCCCCCAAATACCATCGTCTGGACGATAAAACGAAATAACTTTTCTGATTGCATCTTCGCCAGCTTTATCGGCCTCAGTCACTGGGTCAAAAGCTTCCTTATCTTTATTACTGACATCGATATTTTTTCGAAAATATGGGAGAATAGCTTCACGGGCACAATCTGCAGCCTCATTAGCTAACTGGATCAATTCCTTTTTCTCTTTATTCGACAGAATTGGAAAACTAGTCATTGAGGTGCCCTTTACTGTAAAAACAGCTAAACTAATAAAAAAATAAAAACAAGTTTGCTAAAACCTATTGGTCCCATTGGTTTGACTCCAAATTCATCATGGTAATACTGTTCGTAAAATAGGAAGCATAAAATGAAAGCCTTCAGAGTAGTCGATTTTGAGAAACCTGCGATGTTTTGCGATATACCTCGCCAGGAACCACAACACGGGCAAGTTGAACTTAAAATTGAAGCTTGCGGTTTGAATTTCGCAGATTTGTTGATGCAGAAAAATCAATATCAAGATACTCCCAATATTCCATTTACAATGGGTCTGGAAGTGGCAGGTACAATAACTGCTATCGGCCCTAATACAAAATCACCTAAAATTGGAACTCGTGTAACCGTATTTGCGGGCCAAGGCGGCTTAGCAGAATACGGGTATTTTCCAGCAGAACGATTAATAGAAATTCCTGATACAATGCCTAGTGAAGTGGCCGCCGGCTTTCAGGTAGCCTACGGAACGGTTTTGGGTGCTGCGGGGGGCGTCGGCCTCACAGCTGTTGAGCTAGGAAAATATTTGGGCGCACAGGTTTTGGCAGCGGCACGTGGAAAAGAAAAGTTGAAAATAGCGCAAGAGTTCGGTGCCGATGTGCTGATAGATACGAATACAGATAATCTAGTTGAAGTAGTAAAATCTTTGGGAGGTGCGGATGTTGTTTACGACCCTATCGGAGGAGAACTATTCAAGGAAGCCATGAGGGCTTGTAAACCAGAGGCAAAAATACTCACAATAGGCTTTGCAAGTGGGGATATCCCTTTGATTGCAGCAAATCACCTGTTAGTAAAAAACTTGTCAGTTATTGGCTTAAATTGGGGCGGTTATTTGAAATGTAACCCAACAGTTCTCTTCAACAGCTTGAGAGAATTAATGGAATTATACAAACAAGAGAAATTGACACCACATATCTCTCACATATATCCATTTTCCGAAACGACAGCTGCCTTAGAATTAATCAAAAACCGAAAATCCACTGGTAAAGTTGTCGTAAAAATATAAAATTCAAAAAAAATACTTTTTTTTCTTGGAGAAGCTTGAAAAAGCTTAGAAATCAGCCAATATTAACAGTTGATTGCTTGTTTTCACTGGAGGCATAAATGGCAGATTATAAAACTATAAGATCATCCGCTGGTTCGAGAAGCGAAGTTATAGACAGCGGACTTCGAGCTCACATGAATAAAGTTTACGGGACTATGTCTGTTGGGATGCTTATCACAGCTCTGGCAGCGTGGGCTATTTCTGGTTTAGCAACCACGACAGACCCTTCCTACGCAACAGCTCAAATGGCAAATGGTACATTGCTAACAGCGCTAGGTTCAGCACTATATCTATCTCCTCTACGATGGATAATAATGTTGGCGCCACTGGGTATATTATTTTTTGGCTTTGGGCATGTGATGCGCAAATCATCGGCAGCTGCAGCGCAGTTACTGTTCTTTGTTTTCGCATCACTGATTGGTATTTCATTAAGTTCTATTTTTATTGTGTATACATCGGTATCAATAGTTCAAACCTTTTTAGTAACTTCCGTAGCATTTGCAGGTTTGTCACTGTGGGGTTACACGACGAAAAAAGATATCTCGGGATGGGGTGCCTTTCTAATAATGGGTGTAATTGGTATAATCATAGCGTCGATTATAAATATTTTCTTGGGATCGCCAGCTCTTATGTTTGCGATTTCCATTATTGGATTACTTGTGTTTGCAGGCCTTACTGCATACGACACTCAAAACATTAAAATCCAATATTTACAGCATGCTCATCATGGCGATCAACAATGGTTGGATAAGTCAGCAATTCACGGCGCTCTAAGCCTGTATCTTGACTTCTTAAATATGTTTCAGTTCTTGTTGATGTTTATGGGAAATCAAGAATAAAATAGACTACAAGTTTAGAGAAAAACCGCGTCTCTGGCGCGGTTTTTTTTATTTAATTTTGCCTTCTTTATACTCGACGTGCTTTCGTGCTACCGGGTCATATTTTCGTACGACCATTTTTTCCGTCATTGTACGGGCATTCTTTTTGGTAACATAGAAATGGCCAGTACCTGCTGATGAATTCAAGCGTATCTTAACTGTGGTTGGTTTAGCCATATGATTTCTCCTGATAAAGTCACGACCATAAGTCGAGATAGCCTTTTACTGGACATTTCGTCTGTGTCAACGTCAATGCGCCATTATTACAAATTATTTTTTCTGAATATAACAGTATGCGGGAAGCCTATAAGCCGGATTCTGTCCTAAAGGATTAACCTTCATAAATGGCCATTCATCTAAGTCCGATGTTACCAACGAACCTCTAGCTGCCTACCCGAGCCACTGATCCAAAGCAAATCTGCGAAATCAAGCGTATAACGCTAAATAACGCGCGTGGCTCCTATTTGGCATTGCTCCCGGTGGGGCTTGCCATGCGGTTCATGTTACCATGAACCCGGTGGGCTCTTACCCCACCTTTTCACCCTTACCCAAGAAATTACTTAGGCGGTTTATTTTCTGTGGCGCTTGCCGTCGGGTCACCCCGCCCGGGCGTTACCCGGCACCGCTGCTTTGTGGAGTCCGGACTTTCCTCGAAGCTTAACAACTCCGCGACCATCCAGCCTCCCGCATACAGTCGTCGTGTAAGCTGCAGTGATTAATTGGTCAACATTTTTTGACTAATTTCCTACCGCCTTTCGAAAAGGACTAGGATCCCATCTACAAGCATAACCGTCCCCATCGGGGTCAATTCCGAACTGATCTCTCTCTGGACCTCCAGCCATCAAGAAGGCTTCCTGAGCAGAACTATCTGATACATATCTGTTACAGTTGCGCTCGAACCGAGCTTGTGACTTGAAACGACGCTCATAAATCGTAACCCCTAGTGGGTTATTCGTTATCAGTGCATATTCGACAACATTAGGTATGTTACTTCCCGGTCTTCTTGGAACGCTAGTGGGTTGAATTATAGTGTATACTTCCTGGTTTTGCTTTAAACGCTCTGCGTCACTCTCAATGGTCTGACGCTCTGCCACCGCTTCAAAATCGTTCTCATCAGACAAACCAGGATTGTCAAGCGTTGGCTTACTTACAACACCATTATTTTCTTCTATTATATCTACATTTACTGGCGGTATCCCGATACTATTATCGTTACTTGAAACACATGCAGAAACAAAAAAGAAAAGGCCAAGGATGCAGTGCAGCGATTTAATAAAGTAAAGGAACTTCAATGCCACTTCTCTTTACCACCACTTTTCAGGTTTCTTAGAGAATCCTGTAGCAGTTTCCAAAGTGTAGGCGATATTCATCAAATCTCCCTCCTCCCATGGACGTCCAATTAACTGCAGCCCTAGGGGAAGTCCCTCACTATTCAGCCCAGCGGGTATCGATATACCGGGCAATCCAGCCAAATTAACAGTTACAGTAAAAACATCATTTAAATACATTTCAACTGGATCCGCACTTTCCATTTTACCAAGCTCAAAAGCCGCTGATGGTGTTGTGGGTGTTAAAATTGCATCGATCCCAGCCGCAAAAACATCCTCAAAATCTTTCTTGATAAGCGACCTAACTTTTCTTGCACGATTGTAGTACGCATCGTAGAAACCTGCTGATAAAACATAAGTGCCTATCATTACTCTCCGTTGAACTTCCATCCCGAAACCTTCAGATCTAGATCTTTCATACATTTCAGTTATATTTTCACTTGCACTTAAAGTAGCTCGTCGGCCAAACCTTACTCCGTCATATCTTGCTAAATTTGACGAGGCTTCCGCTGGGGCTATCACGTAGTAAGCCGGAAGTGCGTATTTGGTATGCGGCAGTGAAATATCTACGATCTCAGCACCAGCGGCACGCAACATATCGGCACCATCTTGCCACAAACTTTCAATTTGAGGCGACATGCCTTCGAGCCTATATTCGCGGGGTATCCCAATTTTTTTACCTTTAATATCACCTGTGAGCATAGCTTCAAAGTTGGGGACCTGACTTTCGGAACTAGTACTATCCTTATTATCAAAGCCACACATTGGCTCTAGCATGATTGCAGTATCACGCACTGATTTGCACATCGGGCCAGCTTGGTCGAGCGAACTAGCGAAAGCCACTATACCCCATCGAGAACACCTACCATAGGTAGGCTTTATGCCAACAATCCCAGTAAAGGCTGCAGGCTGGCGAATAGAACCTCCCGTGTCTGTACCTATTGCTGCCAGACATAAGTCAGCAGCAACGGCTGACGCTGACCCACCCGAAGATCCCCCTGGCGTCAAAACTTTGTCAGAAACCTTCCAGGGATTAATAGCATTGCCATAAACAGATGTTTCGTTTGAACTGCCCATAGCGAATTCATCCATGTTCAGTTTACCAAGAGTTATAGCACCAGCATTCTTCAAATTTTGCGTTACAGTACTCTCATACTCTGGCTTGAAACCCTCAAGAATTTTACTAGCAGCTTGGGTTAAGACACCTTTACAAGCGAAAAGATCCTTGACCCCAATAGGAATTCCACAAAGAGCAGGAGCATCTCCTTGCTTTAAACGTAAATCTGCAGATTTTGCTTGATCAACTGCCTCATCAGGCGTCTTGTGAACAAACGCTCCAAGGGCATCTGCATTATCAATCGCCGAAATGCACGAAAGTGTAAGTTCTTCAGAAGTTATCTCCTTTGCGCGGAGTTTGTCTCTGGCCTCTGCAATTGTCCAATTATTATATTCGGCCATTACTCCACCACCTTCGGAACAGCAAAAAAACCTTCTCTGGCATCTGGAGCATTAGAAAGCACCCTGTCTTGTTGATCCCCATCGCTAACCTGATCGATGCGGCGTTTTAACTTTTGCGGCGAGACAGAAGTCATAGGCTCTATACCTTCAACATTCACTTCATTCAGTTGTTCTATAAAACCTAAAATCTGGTTAAATTCGCTTGCTAAGCTATCTAAGGAACTTTCCTCAACTTTAATTCGTGCGAGCTTTGCCACCCTTGCCGCTGTTGCTCTATCAATTGACATATAATCTCTCCATTAAATGGGCTAGGATCATTTAACGTTCATTAGGGGTTACTGCAAGTATCTGTAAGCGATATTTGCAACGTGCCAAAAGTTCTGAATGGGTCGATTACTAAAGTTGCTTTATTTGGCGATAAGTTGCTAAGAACATAATGCAGAAAAACGAAAGATATATGACAGATAATTTTCCAAAAATGAATTTCGTGGGGCTGGATGGCATTTTGGTTCAGTTTTCCCGAGAAATTTGTGAAAGTGGGAACTCAGCGGCTCTAGCTTTTCGACAAGAAATAGAGAAAAAAAATCACCCTTATATAATAGAAAGCTCCAACTCATTGACAGCCGCATATTTCAGAATCGATATAAAAATAGCGCCAGCCGATACAGTCCTTAATTTTTTTGATGATGCGCTTAAAGAAAAAAATTGGTACACGTTACAGCTACCCTCAAATCGCAAGCTATTTAAGATACCTTGCGTGTTTGGAACTGACTTGGCGCCACAGTTTGAAAAAGTCATAAAGTTAGCAAACCTTAGCAGAGCTCAAGCAATAAGCGAATTTACCACAACAAAAACCCGCGTTATGACTATCGGATTTTCTCCAGGTCAGCCTTATGCCGGTTTGCTTTCTGAAAAATGGGACGTACCGCGGTTGGCTGAGGTATCAAAAAATGTACCCAAAAGTGCGCTGGTTTGCGCAATTCGACAGTTAATTATTTTTTCAAATAGCACCCCAACTGGCTGGCACCATATTGGCCAAACAGCATTCGAATGCTTCAATTCTAACAGGCGACAACCAATTTTACTCAACCCAGGCGATGAAATAACTTTTTTGGAAATTAATCCAAGCGAGTTGGCTCAAATAAAGAGTAACAATTCTGATGGGCTTGGCGGAGTAAAAATATCAGAAATTAGGACATAATATGTTAGAAGTGATGTCAATTTTAGGATTTTCCTCCTTTCAAGACATGGGAAGAAGTGGCTTTCGATCTCTGGGACTATCAAGGTCTGGTGCAGCAGACTATTATGCAATGGCCGAGGGCGCGGCTCTGCTTGACCAAAGCCCGAATAGTACGGCTCTTGAGCTTATTGGGAACGGAGGAGCATTTAATGTTTTAGAAGATTGCATGGTAGCCCTTACGGGAGCCTCTATGCTTGCTAGTGCAGATCAAAAACCCTTGGCTTGGAACGCCAGTCATTATTTATATAAAGGCAATATGCTAAACCTGACAACGCAGCAAAATGGCCGATACAGCTATTTGCATTTAAGGGGAGGTTTTAAAGCACCCAAAATATTTAATTCTTGTTCGGCCCAACCAGTTGCCGGAATCGGAGAATACACTCGACCCAAAGACATATTGGCTCAGCTTGAAAATAAACAAGATCCGATCGAATGCCAAAAAATTGAACCATTCAACAGATTTGATTTAACTACTTTTAGATTAGTTGAGTCTTTTCAGACTAGATTATTTAATCAAGAAACAATTGAAAGATTTATAGATACAGAATTCTCAATTGATAATCAGTCGAGTAGAGGAGGAGTCAAATTAACCCATACTGGTTCGGGCTTTTCTACTTCCAACCAGCTGAAAATATTGTCAGATGTGATAGTCCCGGGGGATATTCAAATGACAGGTTCTGGGCAACCATTTGTGCTTTTGGCAGACTGTCAAACAATGGGAGGTTATCCACGCATAGGATGTATCATTCCTCCTGATCTGCCAGCAATTGCTCAGCTGAAACCTAATAAAAAAGTTAAATTCAAGTTTATAGCACGAGAGGAAGCTAATAGGATTGTTGCAGAAGAGGCTAAAAGTTTAGAACTCATCAAACGGAGATGCTCAGCACCAATTCGTGATCCCGAAAAAATGGAAGATTTGCTTGATTTTAATTTGATTGACGGTGCGGTATGGGCCAAGAATTAATCTAGGAGAATTTTATGCGTGTAGATTTAAATGCGGATATGGGTGAAAGCTTTGGATCTTGGGTAAAGGGGAATGATGAGGCTCTATTAGATATAATATCCTCTGCAAATATCGCTTGTGGATTTCATGCCGGAGATCCTGATGTAATGGCAAAAACTATAAAATTAGCAAAACAAAGAGGCGTGGGGGTTGGAGCGCATCCAGGTTTCGCTGATTTAGTAGGATTTGGACGGAGACGCCTAGACCTGCCGATTAAAACTATCCAAAATCAAATTCGGTACCAAATTGGGGCAATTAAAGGAATGGCGAATGCGCAGGGCACTGAAATAACTCATGTTAAATTACATGGTGCACTTTCAAATATGTGTTCGGAAGATTACGATCTAGCCAAAGCATGTTATGAAGCAGTAATCTCAGTCGCAAGCGAAGTGCCGATTATGGCTTTAGTGAAGACAAGACAGCAGGAAGCGGTTGAAAACCTTCAAGCTAAATGGGTAGGAGAAGTTTTTGCAGACCGCAGTTATAATGATGATGCAACATTAGTAGACCGCTCGATTCCGGGTGCAATCATAAGTGATCCAAAAATCGCCGGAGCGCGCGTTGCCATAATGGTTGAAAGCGGTGCGATCATTACCCGATCTGGTAAAGAGATAAAAACTAGAATTGATACCGTTTGCCTTCATGGCGATACGCCTGAAGCCGTCAATATAGCTAAGGCAATTAAGGGTGAACTTGAAAAAAGTGGTATAAATATAAGAAAATTTGAATCTTGAAGTATATATTGAATAAGCTAGGCCTTAAGATGGATGCAAATTATTACATTGAAAAGTTATTAATTATTGTGATTCCAGCTTCAGATCTTTTACCAAATTGTGACAAAGCCTCAGAAACCTGACTTAGTTTTAGCCTTTTTGAAATCAGACTATCTATTTTAATCGACCCCTCGTCAATCATTGTCAGTAAAGAACTAAATCCCGAAGACGCCATTCCCCTTGTTCCAATAACTTTCAATTGTCTAGAATATATCAAATCTAGAAGGGCAAGCGAAACATTGGCATTATTTCCAGTGGGCATCCCTACTTGAATATGCCTGCCAAGCTTTCTAAGGGAACGAATGCTATTTTGAAATGTTTCCTCTATGCCCAATGCATCTACAGATACATGAACACCTCCATTTGTTAGTTCCCTAACTTCTTGCCAGATATTCGGAAATTTTGCCAAATCCAAAACAATATCAGCACCCAGATCACGGGCTTTTTCCAATGCTAAGCTATTGATATCGATGCTGATAACTTTTGCACCCAGAGCTTTTGCGATCAGAATGGCGGACGTCCCAATACCGCCACACCCATAAACGGCTAACCATTCTCCCGGCAACAAACACGCGCGGTCTGTAAGTGCTCTAAAT
>LULP01000438.1_pt1 | contig 10565 bp, 13 predicted proteins | sample 728111 | NCBI WGS metagenome assembly LULP01 (sample SAMN03860286, study PRJNA289734) | marine metagenome | biome: seawater column; feature: ocean; material: water; isolation source: Red Sea water column Station 149 - depth 25m | place: Saudi Arabia: Red Sea | collected 2011-10-15 | depth 25 m
GTAAACTATGGCGAGATAACAATCTCGGATAACATGAGTCTTCTAAACTTCTTCTCCAGTAAAATGAGTGTTGCCGAAGAAGAAAAGATGATGCACTATCTCTGGATGATTGGTAAGCGGTATGGCCGACGCACTTATGAGGACTGGGCGACCACTGGTTTTCCTGTAAACCCGCCTTCAGAATATTCCTTGGGCGGAACGCCTCTGAATGATGCTATTGTCGTGCTGATGGACTTCCTGCCGAAATACAAGAAAGCGGCTGGTGTTCAGAAGATCAACACGATTTTCCTGACCGATGGTGCCAGTAATAATTTGCCGGGTATCAAAGACAATGATAGCGTCCACGGTGATTTTTATCAGGGGTTCACTAGAGAAAATCTTTTGATTGACCCTGTTACCAACAAGCGGTATGAGTTTGGTGGATACGGTGATGATGTTACTGGCACTCTTCTCAAGGCTCTCAAAGGTCGAGTGTCGGGTATGAATGTCGTTGGGTTCTTCCTTGCTGGTTCTGGTCGCAAGGGCACTGTCTCTCGTAACACTTGGCGTTATATTTTATCGGGTGGCACCATCACGGTTGATGCCGCGATGGCCGAGATGCGTAAAAACAAGGTTGTGGTGCTGGAGTCCAAGGGTTATGACCAGTATTACATTCTTCCCGGCGGTGCGGCTCTTGCCGTCGAGAATGATGGTTTGGATGACAAGTTGGTTGGTGCTTCCAAGGGTAAACTCAAGACTGCCTTTGCCAAGTCCAACAAGGGACGCATCCAGAGTCGAGTGCTTCTCAATAAGTTTGTAGGGATGGTTGCGTAAAAAACTTTGAAAAAAGTGAAAATAGTTGTTGACAAACCCTGTAAAATATGCGAGAATAAGATAATGATGATGAAAACAGTGAAAGAGGTTGATATGACTGTCAAGTTGACTCCCCGCAAAAAGTTGTTTGTGGAAACCGCTGCTGAGATGTTTGGTAATGGCGCCATCATCTCAAAGGCGATGTCAAAAGAGGCTGCTACCAAGGCAGGTGTTCCGTCTCCTACTTGGTTTCGCAAAGCGTGTAAGGTTGGTTATAACCAGTTCAAGTTGCCTGAACTTGACATTCCCACCTTTGTTGCTGAGACTGTTGCCGATGCAACTGGTGCGCCGGAGACAGTCATGAACTTGGTTGCGTCGAACATGGAGAAACAGAATCTTGTCCCTGCTCCGTTTGAGGGTTTCGTTCCTTGGGGTAACTATTCCAATCTTAAAAAGATTGTGAAGTCTGGCATGTTCTATCCTGTCTTCATTACCGGCTTGTCTGGTAACGGTAAGACTCTGATGGTCGAACAGTTACACGCTGAACTCGGTAAAGAGTTGATCCGCCTCAACATCACGATTGAGACTGATGAGGATGATCTGCTTGGTGGGTTCCGTTTGGTAAACGGTGAAACCAAGTTTGTTCCCGGCCCTGTTATCGAAGCGATGGAACGTGGTTGCACTCTGTTGCTTGATGAGTGTGACTTGGGTTCTAACAAGTTGATGGCACTCCAGCCTGTCCTTGAAGGCAAAGGTGTATTCCTCAAGAAAGTTAACAAGTGGGTGACTCCTAAAGATGGGTTCAACGTGATTGCCACTGCCAACACTAAGGGCAAGGGTTCTGTGAGCGGTTCGCCATCACTGTCGAGCAGCCCTATCCTACTGCGGCAATTGAGAAGAAGATCGTCATGGGGTCCATGAAGAAATACGGTGAAGTGGATGAAGAGTTTGCCACCAATCTCGTAACGTGGGCTGAAGTCATTCGGAAGACTTTCTATGATGGTGGCGTTGATGAGATTATCTCGACTCGTCGTCTGGATCACATCGTCAAGGCATTCACTATCTTCAAAGACAAGATGACTGCCATTGAGATGTGTGTTGCTCGGTTTGATGAAGATACCAAAGAGTCCTTCATTGACCTCTACACCAAGGTTGATGCTGGTGTAATGACCAGCGAAGACACTGAAGAAAAAGTTGAAGAGGGGGTTGAAAACGAGTTTTAAAACCCTATATATAATACACAAGGCAATTCGTAAGTCCTTGGAAGGGAGTTTAGGTTGGTTCTCCAGAATAAAAACCAACCACTTTAACGTATCGCCTTCGGGGGTACATAACATAATCTTGCTTAGTAAAGGAGATAAACAATGGTTACAAGCAAAGCACTAAGTCTATTTGACAACTTCAATCAACTTACACCCTATGCGGTTGGATATGATCGGGTCTTCGATCAGCTCCAGAAGTACGTTCAAAATAACGTACAGAGCTCAGGGTTTCCACCTTACAACATCCAAAAAGGGGGTGACTACAACTATACAATTGAAATCGCACTTGCTGGTTTTAGTAAGGACGATATTGAGGTGGAAGTAGCCGATAATACTCTATCGGTTCGATCAGACAAAAAGGCAGAGCCTGAAGATGAGTTTACATACCATCGTGGTATTTCTTATCGTCGGTTTGATCGTAAATTTACACTGGCTGACGATATCGTTGTCAGTGGTGCAACTCTAGAGAATGGATTGCTTCGTATTGATCTGGAGCGTGTCATTCCAGAGGAAAAGAAACCTCGACTTATTGAGGTGAAATAAAATGGCTGAGGGGGATTGACAAAATCCCCCTCTTCCTTTATGATTAATATATTATTGAGGAGTCGATATGGTAAGTAAACTAGTTAATAAAGATGTGAACGTTGCCGACTATGGAATTGAAGCAATTACAGACAATGGTAAGGTTCAATTAACTGAAAATAAAAACGGCGTCTTCTCTGCTGATACCTATAACAAAATGATTGATCCAACAAGTGAGGACTATAAAATGGCTGACGAGGACAAAGCTGAAATTGAGAAAGACTATGAAATTTTCTACTCCGAAGAGGGAGTAAAAAAAGTAAGAACTGCCGGTGGTAATGTGTATCCACAAGGCACTCCAGAATATGCAGAAGTGACTGGCGAACAACCAGAGAATAGTGGATTGCAAATTGCGATGCGTCCTATCCTTGCTCTTAATATCATGCGTATTGAGTTTCCCGATGAAATTATTGATGAACTCAACGAACATATTGATGAGAGTATTATTCCAAACAGTGAAAGTTTTGCGCCAGGGTTGGTTGGTCAACTCAAGAATGATGCAAAGTCTGCACAGTTAGATTTTCCGTTTGACACTGAAGTTGGTAAACAGTTAGAGACTGTATTCAATCAGATTGGCACAACATATCTTCAGCATTTAGGTAGAGACGCAAATGCAGAGGTAACACAATGTTGGACAAATCATGCATACGCGGGTGACTACAATCCGTTCCATGATCATGGCGTGAGAACAATTGCTGGACTATCTGGGTTTCTCTGGTTAAAAGTTCCACAGTGTATTAAGGATACGCCTGATGTTCCATCAATCAACAATGCTTCTGGTGGTGTGGATGGTTGGACACATTTGTGTTGGGGAACTAACACCATGCGTGACCTTTTACAGTTGCGTCCTCAAACAGAAGATTATGTAAAACCAACGGAAGGCGTAATGTTAGTTTTCCCACAATGGTTGAAACATCAAGTGATGCCTTTCTTTGGTGAGGGTGAACGGCGTTCTATTGCGATGAACTGGAATGTTCATGACAGTGATGATGAGCGTAAGAAATATATGTCAGATCGTGAGGCAAGTTTATATGATGAGCAAAAAGCAAAAGAATCCTAGTTACAAGTATAACGAGGGACAGACTCTTGCTGAGTTAAAAGAATACATCGACTCCACCTATGATGAACACTATAGTAAGAACAAGTTTCAAGCCACAGAGTTCATCATAGACGGTGGACACGGTGAAGGTTTTTGTATCGGTAACATAATGAAGTATGCACAGCGATACGGAAAAAAAGACGGTAAGAACCGTAGGGACTTGCTAAAAGTAATTCACTATGGTATTATTGCACTATACATTAACGAAATGGAGAACCTAGATAATGAAACTAAGTGATACAACTATCTCTGTGTTGAAAAATTATTCAACCATCAATCAAAACTTGATGATTAAGGCTGGATCAAATCTTTCGACTATGAGTGCTATGAAAAACATCGTTGCAAGTGCAGAGGTTTCTGAAACGTTTGAACGTGATGTTGCCATCTACGATCTAAATGAATTTCTTGCAACTTTGTCTTTGTTTAATAATCCAGACTTAGACTTTCAAGATGATTATGTTGTCTTGAGTGAGGAAGGTTCTGGAAGAAAAGCAAGGTATTGGTATTCGGACCCTTCAGTGGTGACAACTTTAACAAAAGAAATCACGATGCCCGATCCAGACATTACGTTCTCTTTGTCGAGTGAAGAGTTATCAGACGTTACGAAAGCTGCCGCAGTCATTGGTGCGCCTGATATGTGTCTTGACTCTAGTGGTCTTAAAGTCACTGACAAAAAGAATGATACTGCCAACGATTACTCTTTGCCTATTGTGCAGAAAGGATCAGAGATTGTTGATTATAAGTTCTGGTTCAAAGTTGAGAACCTAAAAATTCTGCCCGGAACTTATGATGTAAGTGTATCATCAAAAAACATATCTAAATTTTCTCATGCCAATGGTGTGAACATTGAATACTTTATCGCCCTTGAACCAGAATCTAAGTACGGTTGATAGGGGGATTATATTATGGAAGAATTCTTGTGGGTCGAAAAACATAGACCGACTGACATTCAATCGTGCATTTTACCAAGTCAATTAAAATCAACCTTGTCAGAATTTGTGTCGTCTGGTGATATTCCAAACGTCACATTTTCTGGTAAGCCAGGTTGCGGCAAAACAACCGCAGCGAAGGCACTGATTGAAGAACTTGATTGCACATATATGATGATAAACGGCAGTGAAGAATCTGGGATAGATACCCTGAGAGTGAAGCTGAAAAATTTTGCCTCCACAGTTTCTCTCCACGGTGGGCGAAAATATTTGATTATAGATGAAGCTGACCACTTAAATCCTGCTTCAACACAACCTGCCTTACGCGGGATGATTGAGGAATTTTCTGCCAACTGTGGTTTTATTTTCACATGTAATTATGTTAACAGGATTATCCCTGCGCTTATATCTAGATGCCCGATATATGATTTTGCAATCCCTAAAGATGAAGAACAAACTTTACAGGGTGAGTTCTTTGTTCGCGCACTAAATATCTTAAAACAAGAAAATATAGAATTTGACAAAAGAGCGGTTGTCTCTCTTGTGCAAAAATATTTTCCTGACTGGCGTAGAGTTTTAAACGAACTACAACGTTATTCTGTATCGGGTAAAATAGACGCTGGAGTGCTTGTAAACATTACAAGTGATAACATGGAACAATTAATCAGTTTCATGAAAAATAAGGAGTTTACAAATGTCCGTGAGTGGGTGGTCAATAACTTGGACAATGATCCAACGCGCTTGTTTCGTTCTCTTTACGACAGTCTTTATGATAACGTGGATGGTTCTAGTATTCCCCACATTGTTGTTATACTGGCTGAATATCAATATAAGGCATCGTTTGTCGCTGATCAAGAAATTAATTCTCTTGCCTGCTTGACAGAGATTATGGCGAGGGCGAAGTTCAAATGAGTGTATATGTTATAGACAATGTGTTGTCTCAAGAGTGGGCAGAGTCAATAGAAAATATTGTTCGTAGTATGAATTATAGATGGGGTGGTAGAAGTCTCTCTATGTCCACTAATTATTATCCTTTAGAATTACCAAAGGGATTAAAGTGGGGAGATTGGGAGCCAAAGTCTGGACCGAATTATCATTGGATTAAAAAATTTGGTCATGATGAAAATGATTTGAAAAAAACTGGTAATGAATGGTGTGTTCAATTATGGGAGCAATTGTTTAACAACTGTAATTTAAAAGAACATTTTAGTATTGATGAGATGATAGACTGTTACGTTAATGTTCACACGCATGGTCAAGCTCCACATCTTCATCCTGACAATGGTAATTTTACTTTATTGTATTATCCTCAATTGAATTGGGACCATCAAAATTGGGGCGGTGGTATAACCATATGGGAACCAAATATTGATGGTGTTGATAACATAGAGAAACTAGAAGTTTTACAACATGTATTATACAAAGGGAATAGGTTAGTCATGTTTGATGGTTGGCATTGGCACAGACCTGAGCCTGTTGCCAGAGTATGTAAAGACGCGAGGTATGTCGTTGTTTATAAAACTGGTAAAGATGGTGGCAATAGTGAAAGGTTAGGTTATTATGACAATTGATGTTTATGACAACGTTCTGCCTGAAATTGATTCTCAACTCATTGACAAAATAATGTCAGATAGAGAATTTTATTGGCAGTATTATCACAAATCTAATAGTAGAGAAGAGATATATCACTGGTATCGTCAAGCCGGTCGGACAAAAGTTGAGATAGAAAATAATGGTTTCGAGTGGTTGTTACCATTTTGGGATCATCTGATGAATAAATATGATCTTGAAGAAAAATATGGTGTTGAACAATTTCGTAGGATTTATTTCAACGCTCATACATATGGAGTAGAACCAAGGCCTCATCGTGACGATGGTGACTTTACAATGATGTATTATCCATTACTATCTTGGCGTAAAGATTGGGGTGGTGGCACTATTATTTGGAATGAAGACACTAGTGAAGTGGAAAAACATGTTGCATATACAGGTAACAGATTAGTTGTTTTCCCTGCTAAGAGATTACACCAAGCTCAACCTATTCATATAGATTGTTATAAGTTGAGAAGTGTTATTGTATTTAAATGTTGGAAGGATGATCCAAGTGATGAACGACTTGACTTCTACAAAGATTAATTTTCTTAGAGAGGCCGGTACTGAAAGTATGCCTCATAGGAATCAAAGTCTATTCGAGCATCTTGTTGGTGTTAGGGATAAATTAAAAGACATGGGCGCACCTGATCACGTTCAAGATGCTGGTCTTTTTCATTCTATCTATGGGACAGTTTCTTATAAACACCAAACAACTGATGACAGACAAAAGGTCAGAGATTTAATCGGTGAAAGAGCAGAACTTTTAGTTTACATGTTCTGCACGATGCCAAGACCTAGAGCTCAATCTTTTGGTGAAATTGTTGATTCGTGTTTACGAAAAGAGTTGATGTTGATCTATCATGCGAATGAAGAGGACATGAGAAACACAGTGAATACAGAAATGAGTATGGAAGAAGCTTATGGTGCCATAGGTTTCGACAGTGGTAGAACTTGATACATGTATGAATTAAAAGATTATCTAAACGCAATCAACCAAACAAAAGAACCTTTGATGGATAGTGATGATGAAACGTGGGAGAAAAAATATCCACCTTTTATTGTCAACAAATGTCTTATGCCTTTTCAAGACACTATACTGTTCGTTAATGAAGTAAACCAAATACCACATGTTGACAACAAACTACAATTTGACTTTTTCCTAAATAGTCTACGACCAAGGAAACGATTCTCTCCTTGGATGAAGGCGAAGAAATTGGATGATCTAGAGTATGTGAAAGAGTATTATGGCTACAGTAATGAAAAAGCAAAGGTTGCTCTTGATATACTTGATGATGAACAAATTTCTGCCATAAAACGAAGAACAAGAAAAGGCGGAAAAAATGGAACAAGTTAGTTGGTCACAAAATGATATGTTAGAGATTGGTTTGAAAGAACCAGATGATTTTCTAAAAGTAAGAGAAACACTCTCTCGTATTGGAGTTGCTTCAAGAAAAGAAAAAAAGTTATATCAGTCTTGTCATATTTTACATAAGCAGGGCAAGTATTATATCGTTCATTTTAAAGAACTGTTTGCATTGGACGGTAAAAATACAAACTTATCAGAGAATGATATCGCGAGAAGAAATACAATTGTTAACCTTTTAGATGATTGGGGATTGGTTGAGGTTTTAGGTAAGACTGAACCATCGGCTCCTCTGAGTCAAATTAAAGTTATATCATATAAAGAAAAGTCTGATTGGACACTTGAGACAAAATACAACATAGGTAAAAAACGGGACTAGTATCTTGGAAAACTTCAAGTCTTTCATAACAGAGCAAAAGAGTGAAAGTTATCGTGTTGTTGTAATTTCTAATGACTCAACCACGGCAAAACGTATCGAAGAGGAAGCAAAGAAACTAAACTACCCTTCATATGTCGTCCCGTTTGATGGGGCGTATACTGTTTATAATGACAATACCAGAACGATACACAAAAATGATGATGATAAAGGCTTTGAAATTAATCCTAGTGACACGGTAATATTTGTGCGAGGAACACCAGATAGAGACAGTCACCTCGACCTTATTACACAGTTGCAACGGGCGGGATATTGTGTTGTCAATAGTAGACAGGCTCTTGAAACTGCAACAGATAAGTATCGCTCCTATCTTAAATTAAAAGACTTTGGTTTGGTCCAACCCAAAACGGTTCTCCTTCCAAACCAAGATAATATTGAAAGAGCCTATGATGAACTAGAGACACAGTTTCCAATAATTCTAAAAACTCTACGAGGAGCTAAAGGTGTTGGTGTTCTTTTTGTAGAGTCTGAACGTTCACTTAATTCATTAGTTCAGTTACTTTTTAAACAAGATGAGAATACAGATATTCTCATTCAAGAATATATTAAGACAGAATTTGATGTTCGTGTTTTAATTCTTGGTGGTAAAGTCATTGCGACAATGAGAAGAGATGTTGTTGAGGGAGATTTTAGAAGCAATGCCTCACAAGGAGCCGAGGTAACAACGTATGATCTTACTGAATTAGAATCGGAGCAGTGTATTCTCGCCGCAAAAGCGATAGGTGGACTTTTCGCTGGTGTAGATTTCATTCCATCAAAAAATCCAAAAACACAACCACCTTACATTCTAGAAGTTAACAGTTCCCCCGGCACAGAAAATATAGAGAAAGCAAATAACAAAAATATCGTAAAAGATGTTTTATCATACTTTAGTGATACAAAAGTAAGATACACCATTCCTAATGAGTGTGGATGGGAAGAGGTTGTGACTATAAAACCATTTGGCGATCTCACGGCAAAATTTGACACTGGTAATTCTGGTATGCCTGTCCTTCATGCCGAAGACATAAAAGTAAATGGTAAAAAAATTACATTCACAACCAATAATAAAACCATAACAACAAAACTTGTAGGCACCTATACTACTGTTACGGGAGCTGGTCAAGATGATAGATACATTGCAGAACTTGAATTTGAATTTGCAGGATCAAATTATGGCAAAGTGCAATTTGGATTAGATAATAGAGATGATCTCTCAACAGACGTTTTGCTTAATCGTAAACTCATGAGGTTGTTAAATGTTATGGTAAATCCACAGAGAAATTATTTAATTACTACGCCAATGTCTCTTGACAAATAACCACAAAGGTGTTATAGTCTGATAATGGACTTTTATACAAATGTGCTTCAGTGGGGCAACACTATCTTTTATAGAGGTGTTGAAAACGGTCAACGTATCAAGAAAAAGATTAGGTATCAACCGACACTTTTTGACCTAGTGCATGAACCCACAGGTTACACAACTCTAGATGGCCGACATGTATCCCCGCATCCGTTTGATTCTATTCAAGAGGCAAAGGATTGGTATGACAGTCGCAAAAACCAAGATTTAGTTTTTGGTAATAATCAATACGGGTACTGTTTTATCAGTGATGAATATGAAGACGATGTTCCTTGGGACAAGGACAAGATTTGTATTGTCACCATTGACATTGAGGTAGAGTGTGAGAATGGGTTTCCTGATCCTAAAGAAGCAAACGAACCTCTTCTGTCAATCACCCTCAAAAATCACCAAAACAAAAAAATCATGGTTTGGGGCTTGCATGAGTTTCAGAACTACCGTGATGATGTAACTTATGTTCTATGTAGAAACGAAGCAGACTTGCTTCGTAAATTTGTGCATCAATGGTCTATTATCGAACCAGACGTTATCACTGGTTGGAACACAGAGTTTTTTGATATCCCTTATCTGTGTAATCGTCTTGCAAAAGTATTTGACGAGGAGTCTGTCAAGGCTCTCTCCCCTTGGGGCAGAGTTCATGACCGCGAAGTTTATCAGATGGGTAGACGCCATCAAATCTACACGATATATGGCATCGCTGCTTTAGATTATTTTGACCTGTATCGTAAGTTCACTTATACGAACCAAGAGCGTTATACGTTGGATCACATTGCATTCGTTGAATTAGGAGAACGAAAAGACGGAAATCCGTTTGAGACATTTAAAGAATGGTATCAGAAAGATTATCAGTCATTCATTGAATATAATATCACTGACGTTGAGCTTGTTGACAAACTTGAAGATAAGATGCGCCTTATTGAATTGTGTCTAACTATGGCATATGATGCCAAGGTAAACATGACAGATGTTCTTGGTTCTGTTCGTTATTGGGATAATATTATTTACAATCATCTTCGCAAGAAAAACATAGTTATTCCACAAAAGAAAGAAAATGAAAAGGTAGAAAAGTTTGAAGGTGCGTATGTAAAAGACCCTCAAGTTGGTATGCACAAGTGGATCATGTCTTTCGATTTGAACAGTCTTTATCCACACTTGATTATGCAATAC
>LULP01000704.1_pt1 | contig 10528 bp, 10 predicted proteins | sample 728111 | NCBI WGS metagenome assembly LULP01 (sample SAMN03860286, study PRJNA289734) | marine metagenome | biome: seawater column; feature: ocean; material: water; isolation source: Red Sea water column Station 149 - depth 25m | place: Saudi Arabia: Red Sea | collected 2011-10-15 | depth 25 m
CCAATTGCATTCCAATTAGCAGTTATAAAACAAGAATCATCTTTTACTCAATTTGCAAAACCGAAAAGAAAAAAATTTTTAGGTTTAATACCAACCTCTAGACCATCAACTGCTTTTGGTTATGCACAAATAACAAATCCCACTTGGGATTGGTATAAGAATAAAACTGGAAATCAAAATGCATCAAGGGCGAATTTTAAAGATGTAACTGATTTTATTGGCTGGTACACAACGCAGTCTGAAAATATGATTGGAATTTCAAAAAATGATTACTATAATCAATATTTAGCATACCATGAAGGTCAAAACGGATGGTCGAAAGAGACATTTAAAAGTAAAGATTGGTTGATTGATGTTGCTAAAAATGTAGAAAGAAATACTAAGATGTTTAATAAACAACTAAAACAATGTGAAGAAAAACTAAATAAAAAAGGTTTCTTCGGAATACTATAATGCCAATTTTAAATAGCATAAATCAAATGCAAGATCAGATGACGGAATGGCGTCAGGATTTACATAAAATTCCTGAGATAGGCCTTCAAGAATTTGAAACATCAAAATATATCAAAAATAAGTTAAGTGAATTTAATATTAAATTTAAAGATGGTTACGCTAATACAGGTGTTGTTGCTTGGGTAGATGGTAATGAAGTTACTAATGATAAGACAATTGGTTTAAGAGCAGATTTTGACGCTCTTCCTATGCCAGAACAAAATGAATTTAATCATAAATCTCAAAATAAAGGTATGATGCATGGTTGTGGTCACGATGGTCATACCACAATGCTTCTTGGAGCAGCGAAATATCTAAGTGAAAATAATAATTTTAATGGAAGAGTATATTTCATTTTTCAACCAGGAGAAGAAGGTTTTGCTGGAGGAGAAAAAATGATTCAAGATGGTATGTTTGATGATTTTAAAATTGATGAAGTTTATGCACTTCATAATTGGCCTGAGTTACCTTTAGGTACGTTTGGTGTAAATAGTGGACCGATGATGGCAGCAGTTGATGAATTTGATATTACTGTAAAAGGAAAGGGTGGTCATGCTGCATCACCTCATCTAGCAATTGATCCTGTAGTAATTTCTGCTCAAGTTATTTCTGCTGTTCAAACAATTATAAGTAGATCCACAGATCCTGTTGATAAAGCTCTTATAAGTATTACAAAAATTAATGCTGGTACAGCGTATAATGTAATTGATGATCAAGTTAAAATGGGTGGGACTATTAGGACTTTTCGAAGAGAAACACGAGCATATATAGAGAAAAGATTAAATGAATTATGTAAAGGTATAGCCGATGCACATGGTGCAGAGATAAAAATTGAGTTTGATTTAGTAAATAAATATCCACCTACTATCAATTCTAAAGAAGAAACAAAATTTGCTGCAAATGTAGCTAAAGATTTAGTCGGTGATGATAAAGTTATTACTGATATTGACCCGTCAATGGGAGGAGAAGATTTTTCATATTTGTTAGAAAAAAAACCTGGTTCCTATCTTTATCTTGGTCAAGGAGATGCAGAACATAGCGCTCATCTACATACAACAAAGTATGATTTTAATGATAATTTATTACCTATTGGTGTAAATTTTTGGGTGGACCTTGTTCAAAAATACTTTTCTAAGTAATCTTAATTGATGTTAAATTTTAGTGCGATTTATTCAATAATCGCATTTAGAATAAAAGAATTTCTACAAGAGTATCATTATTCTTTATTAGCCCCTTTAACTACAAATCTTTTATTTATATTAGTTTTTATAACAGTAGAAAATTATTACTCACTTTCTATGGATTCAGGTTCTTTTGTTGAATTTATTGCTCCTGGATTAATCATTATGATCGTTGCTCAGGAAAGTTACGATAATTCATCTGCTACTTTAATTCATATGAAGCAAATTGGTTCTTTAGATGATTGGTTAATGGCACCTATCTATAGGATTGAAATATTAATATCTTTAATATTCACATCTCTTATTATTGGAATTATTTTAGCACTATTTAATTTTTTTATATTTACTTTTTTAATAGATATTGAAATTTATAATTTTTTTTATTTTTTTTACTACCTATTTTTAGTTATAATATTTTTCTCATGTTTAGGATGTTTCGTAGGAATAATTTTTAATTCTTGGGATTCACAAAGTACATTCTCGAGCTTTTTTGTTGCGCCTATTAATTTTTTATCAGGAACCTTTTTTTCAATAAATTATCTTCCTGATAATTTGAAGGCTATACTTTTATATAATCCTTACTATTATGTTGTAAGCTTTTTTAGGAATTCATTTAATGATGAATTTTCATTTAATTTAGTTGAAAATATCTTTATAATATTTTTTATTTTATTAACATTGATTATTACATCATTTATTTTTTTCAAAGGTTTTAAAATTATTAAATGATTGATGTTATTTTTAATTTTTTAATTCAATTTGATTTATTAATCAAAAATAATTTAGAATTGTCTTTAATTTTATATTTTTTATTTTCATTTTTATTTTTTACATTTTCTCTACCTGGTAGTTTAATAATTATACTTGCATCAAGTTTCTTTTTTGGATTTATTACAGGTTTTATAATTAATATAACAACTATTGTTTTAGGTAGTTTATGTTTTTTTCTTTTTTTTAAAAATTTATTTAAAAAATATTTTAATAAACAAATTGAAAAATTTAGTGATAAACTAAATACAATCATTAAAAAATCATCTTTTGAATACTTAGTTTTATTACGACTTATCTTTGGAGTACCATTATTTGTTCAAAATTTATTTTTATCAACATTAAATATTTCTAAAACTAAATTTATAATTTCATCTTTTATTGGTTTTACTCCTTATTTTCTTCTTTTTTCATTTATTGGTAATCAATTTTCTGATCTTATTGAAGTTAAAGAATTTCAACTTAGTAATTTTAAATCTAATTGAAATGAATAATAAATAAATAGTAACAATTATTGCGGCATAAATAGTTATATCAATAATTATTAAATTATTTGCGGAAAATTCATCTGATATTCTTGAATATATCAAAGCTGAGGTCTGTATTATGGATGTAATAATAATAACATTAAGTAATCTGATTGAGCCCTTTGTATTTAAGTAGATCATTAAAAGACCAATAAATAAAAGACCTGTTATAGCTCCACCAAGATTTCTTAGCCATGCTATATTGGTATTTTCAGCAACAGTTAAATTCACAAAACTATATGGAAAAATTAAAAAATAAATTCCATAAATTAAAGAAAAAATTGATAAAAATAATATGCTTAATCTGATCATCTACTAAAAACTATTTATTAAGATATAATTAGTATTGCAAATTAATTTTTACTAAATATAGAAAATATATGATCCGATTGTTAATAGTTTTAATTGTTATAGTAATTATACTATTTATTTTGAGATCAAGAGCCAAATCACAATATAATAATTATGGTAACTTTTATAGAAATTTAATTCTGATAGTCATAATTGGAGGTATAATCTTCTTCCTTGCAACAACTGGAAAATTCTTGATACCACAGTTATTAAATCTTATTAAAGTTGGTTTACCATTCTTGACAAAATTAATAGGAATATAATGAAATATTTTTCAACAAACGATCTACCCTTAAACGATGAAATGATTAAATTTTGGAATGATAATGGATATTTGGTTATAGAAAATTTCAACACAGATAAAGAATGTGATGAATTAATGGAACGGTCATCATATCTTATCGAACATAATAATTTTAATAATCAAAAATCTATTTTTGATACAGTCAATACTTCAAGATATTGCTTTATCACTTGGTTTCTCAAAACCAAAATTACTTCAGTCTATGTATATTTTTAAACAACCTAAAATAGGTGGTGAAGTAGTTTGCCATCAAGATTCTACTTTTTTATATACTGAGCCAGAAAGTACTATCGGTTTCTGGTTTGCATTAGAAGATGCAAATAAAACAAACGGATGTTTACAAGTTGCAAGCGGAGGTCATAAAGGCCCATTAAGAAAACTTTTTAAAAAAGTAGATGGTAAAATGCAAATGATAGATCTAAATGATGAGCCATTTCCTGAAACTGATACTTTTGTAGAAGTAAAAAAAGGATCACTTGTTTTATTACATGGTAGACTTCCTCATTATTCATGTGAGAACACAAGTTTAAAATCAAGACATGCTTACACAATTCATGTAATTGATAATAACAACGAATATCCTGAATGGAATTGGTTACAAAGATCTTCAATACCTCTTAAAAGTTTTATTAATGACTAAAAAAATAATTTTAGATTGTGATCCAGGTCATGATGATGCTGTAGCAATAATGTTAGCTGCTTCTTCTAAAGAGATTGACATACTGGGTATCACTTGTGTCGGTGGAAATAGTGGTTTAAATAATACAGTAAATAATGCTCTTAAAGTTTGTACGTTAATTGAAAGAACGGACATCAAAGTTTACTCTGGTGCAAATAAACCTATTCATTATGAATTATTTACAGCTGAATATGTTCACGGAAAAACTGGATTAGATAAAAAAGGTGATCCTATAATAATAGATACAAATTATAAACCTCAAGAAAAACATGCAGTTGATTTCATAGTAGAAACTTGTAAATCTTCAACAGAGCAAATTTATTTATGTCCAACAGGACCTCTTACAAATATTGCCTTAAGTTTAAAAAAAGATCCGTCTATTAAAGAAAATATAAAAGAAATAGTTTTTATGGGTGGGGCTGCTATGTGCTTAGGAAATACTACACCATCAGCTGAATTTAATATTTATGTGGATCCACATGCGGCTAATATTGTTTTAGAATCAGGCATTCCTTTAACAATGATGGGTTTAGATGTTACTCATCAGGTAAATGTAAATTCAAAAATTATCAAATCAATGAATGAAAATAAAAATAAAAGTTCTAAGTTTTTTGGAGAACTAATGGAATTTTATACAATATTTCATAAAGAATTATACGAAACTGAGGAAACTCCTTTGCATGATCCATGTGTTATTGCATATTTGTTAGATCCATCTATTTTTAGTGGAAAAGAAGTTAATGTCACAGTTGAAGAAAATTCTGAATTAACAAGAGGGGAGACTGTTGTTGATTGGCTAGGTGTTACTAAAAGACCAGTAAATTGTTTTGTGATGAATGAAGCTAATGATGAAAAATTTTTTCAATTACTTAAAGCTAAATTATCGTTATTACCTTAACTATAAAAACTCTTTGCAATCTTTCCAGCTAAATTCGCATTATTAATTATTAAAGATACATTAGCATTTAGAGTTTCATTTTTTGATTGTTCGTTAATTTCTTTTATGAGAAACGGGGTTAATTCTTTTCCACTAATATTATTTCTATCAGCTTTTATTGTTGCATTATTTATCCATTTTTCTACGTCATTTTTATTAAGTGCTTTTTCTAATGGAACTTTATTAAATATGAGAATTGATTTTTTATTTCCCATATTTTCATTGAGTTTTAAAAAAGAAGAAATTTCATGAATTTCATCAAATTTATTATCGACTTTATTTTCTGTTTCTTCATACCAAAAACCAGGCATATAATTTGTTTGATAACCAATTCTTGTAATTCCTAAAGTTTCAAGAAGTTCATTTGTTTTACTTAAATCTAAAATAGATTTAGCACCACTACAGATTACAAAATTTGAATTCTCAGAAAGTGCATATAGATCTGCAGATACATCATTGGTATTTTCAGCATTTAGATGCACACCACCAATTCCTCCTGTTGCAAAAAATCTTATTTGAAATTTAGAAGCTATAGAAATTGTACTTGCTACTGTTGTAGCAGCATTTTCTTTATTAAATATTGATAAATTTATATTGTGGTTTGAAACTTTTTGTACATTTTTCTCTTTTGCTAATATTTGAATATCTTCTTCCGATAATCCTATTTTAACCTTACCTCTAATTATTCCTATTGTTGCAGCAATTGCACCGTTATCTTCAACAGCCTTTATAGACTCATTTGCGACTTTAATATTTTCTGGATAGGGCAATCCATGACTAATCAATGTACTTTCTAAAGCTACTATTGGTTTTTTTCTATTTATTGCTTCTTGAACTTTTTTACTTATATCAAATATTTCATGCATACTATTGTACAATTACTCTCTTAGAAAGATTTTTAATTTTTAAAAAATCACTCTTAGTTTTTAGACTTTTACCACTAGCATAATAAGACCCGCATGCTACAGAAGTTTTCAAAATATAATTCATTTTTTCATTTATACTGAACAAATACAGCATCATAGCTGCTAGTGCGTCTCCAGCTCCATTTTCGTTTACTACTTTGATTGATGGGGGTTTTATTTTTTTTATAAATTCATTACTTCCAAAGATTACATTATTTTTTGAATTAGTAGTAATTATTTTTATTTTTTTATTTTGTTTTAATATTTTTTTTACACCTACTATTATATTTGAAGAATTTGTAAGTTTAAGTAACTCTGCTTTATTTAAGAATATAAAATCAACTTTATTTATAATCCTTTTAATTTTAATAACTTTATGCACTGATGTTGCGCACACTATAATTTTATTTTTTTTTGATAGTTTATTTATTGATTTTTCCAAATAGGTTTTAGAAAAATTTAGATCAAATATTATATTTTTATTCTTGATGTTTGGTATTTTTAAAGATTTATTATTTTCATATTCATCTGTGTTAGCTAATCCTAATAAAAATTTATTATTTTTATCTGATAAAGCTAAATAGTATCTATCTGCATAATCTTTATTCACTTGATGAACATAGATTTTTTTTGAGATTTTTTTTCTAATCTCTTCATTGATAGCTAAACTATAAAAGTTTACATCAACAAAATTCGAAAGTAATTCTGCAATATTGTACGCCACTCCACCAATTCTGCTTTTTTGTGTAATTTGATTAGATCTAAAATTAATAATATTTTTTTTAAGATTTAATAAATAATCGTGATGAATTGCCCCAATACAAACAAAAATGTTTTTAGATTTCAGCATTATGAATTATACACCTTTTATGTCAGTTTTTGATGTTGATCCACCTATTATTGATAATAAACATTTAATTAAATGGTTAAAGATTAATTTTTCTTTCTTAAGAAATAAATTACTCAAAATTAAACAACTTGATAGTGAAAGGGATATAAATTTTATTATATTCATAAATAATAAAAAAAAATATGTATTAAAAATTTCAAACCCATCAGAAAAAATAAATATATTAAAATACCAAGATAGATTAATTAATTATTTACGAAGTGATCTTAGTCTTAAATCTTTTATACCAAAAATACACCATACAAAGATTGTAAAATATTTAGATAAAAAAAATAGAGAATGCTTTGTTAGGATCTTATCTTATATTGAAGGGCGAATGTATGGAGATACAAAAAGTAACGATAAAATTGAAAATTCTTTAGGTAAGTTACTTGGAAAAGTATCAACTAAGTTGAAAGCATTTAACGATATAGATGCCCATAGAAATTTTATTTGGGATCCATCAAATATAAAATGGATTAAAAAAGACATTAATATTTTTACTGGTTCAAAAAAATTAATTTTATTAAAATGTTTTTCAGAATATGAAAAATTTGTAAAAAATAATTTAAATAAATTAAGATATTCAATAACTCATTCAGATCCAAATAATTATAATATTGTTATTAAAGAAAACAATGTTTGTGGTTTACTAGATTATGGAGATTCTATTTATTCTCCAACAATAAATGATTTAGCTATATGCCTTTCATATGCATTAATGAACAATGATAATATTTATCTTACACTTAAAAATATAATAACAGAGTACAATAAACAGTTTTCTATTAATGAGGATGAAATTAATTCATTAATATCATTATGTAAGTCAAGACTTATGATTACTGTTGTAATGGCAAAAAAACAAAGAATTAAATATCCATCAAATCAATATTTAAGTATTAGTGAGAAAGATGCATGGTCTTTATTAGAAAAATTAGACAAAATTCCTATCAATTTTTTAATATATATTGTTCGCGAAATATGCGGCTTTGATATTATTCACCATCATAATGAAATTATAAATTATATAAATAAATTCAACTTTGGTAATATTTTTAAATTTAATTTACTTGATAAAAATAAATCTATCTTAAAATTAAGTTCTGATTCACCTTTATTAAAAGGTAACCCAGATAATAGTTCGCTTAAGAAAAGAGTTAATAAAATATTTAAAGAAGATAATTCTCGTATAGGTATAGGTTTATACAATGAAAAAAGAAAAGTTTATAAGGGACCTAACTTTATTTCTGAATTAAATACGAATGAAAGACGTAATATTCACTTAGGAATTGATATTTTTATTGATCAGGGAACAGATTTATTTGCTCCAATAGATGGTAAAATTATAATTTTAAAAAATAATAATTTTAAATATGACTATGGCCCGACTCTAGTTTTAGAACATAGTTTTAAAAAATATAAATTTTATACTCTATACGGTCATTTATCCAAAATAATGTTTCAAAAACTAAAAATTGGAAAAAAAATTAAGAAAGGTGAATGGATTGGTAAAATTGGTAATTCTAATGAAAATGGAAAATGGTTACCACATTTACATTTTCAAATTATTTTAGATTTATTAGGACATGATAAGAATTTTCCAGGAGTAGGTGAAGAATTTTTATTCAATATTTGGAATAAAATTTCACCTGATCCAAATTTAATTCTACGAATTCCAAAATCTTTTTATTCTAATAATAATAATTTTAAAGATACTTTAAAGAAAAGAAGAAAAAATATTTCTGATAATTTATCAATTTCTTACAAGAAACCTCTTCATATGCTTGAAGCTAAAGATCAGTATTTTTTTGATAGATATGGCAGGAGATACTTAGATTGTGTAAATAATATTTCCCATGTTGGACATTCAAATTCCTATGTCCATGAAGCTATGACTCAGCAAAATTTAAAACTTAATACTAATACGAGATATCTATACGATACAATTAACGATTATAGTGAATTACTTTTAAGTAAGTTTCCAAAGAAATTAAATAAGATATTTTTCGTATGTACAGGATCTGAAGCTAATGATTTAGCTTATAGAATAGCCCAAACTTATACTAGTGCAAAAGATGTCTTTGTGATGGACAATGCTTATCATGGGCATACCAATGCTTTAATTGATCTAAGTCCATATAAATTTAATAGTAAGGGTGGTTTGGGTAAAAAAGATTATGTTCATGTATTAGACATGCCTGATCCCTTAAGAGGTAAGTGGAGATATCAAAATTCAAATTGGATTCAAAAATATATAGATGAAGCTAAAACAGTAATTAGAAATAAAATTAAAGAAACAAAAATTGCATGTTTTTTTACTGAAAGTATACTTGGTTGCGGCGGTCAAGTAATTCTTCCAAAAAATTATTTAAAAGAAATATTTTCAGAAATTAGAAGAAACAATGCATTATGTATTGTTGATGAAGTACAAACTGGTTTTGGACGCGTTGGAAGAAATTTTTGGTCATTTGAAGAGCATGATGTCGTTCCTGATATAGTAACCTTGGGCAAACCTATGGGCAATGGTCACCCTATAGCTGCTGTTATAACTACAGAAAAAATTGCTTCAACTTTTAATAACGGGATGGAATATTTTAACTCATTCGGTGGTAATCCTGTTTCCTGTGCTATCGGTAAAGCAGTATTAGAGACTATTGATAATAATAAATTACAAAAAAATGCTTTGTTAGTTGGTAATTATTTTTTAAAAGAATTAAAAAAAATCCAACTTAAATATAAAAAATATATTAGTGAAGTTAGAGGTAGGGGGCTTTTTTTAGGAATAGATATTATTCAGAATAGTAATGTGTCTAAACCAAATAAAAAATTAGCTAAACTGCTTATTAATTATATGAGAAATCAAGGTATTTTATTGAGCACTGATGGACCTTATGACAATGTTATTAAAATAAAACCACCTCTTGTATTTACAAAATTAAATGTTGATCAGGTATGTAAAAACTTAGAAACTTTCTTTAAAAAATTATAAAATATATTCCATAACTAATCATTAGCAGACCAATGGTTAGATCAATCCAAAACCAAGTTTTATTTGAATAAATATATTTTGACAAAAACTTTGACATATATCCCAAAGAAAAGAAAAACAAAAAACTAGCTGAAATTGCTCCAATGCCAAATGAAAATTGATCATTAAAATTTGTTGATAATGATCCCAGCAAAATAATTGTATCTAGATAAACATGAGGATTTGCGTATGTAATAAGGAATAAGGTAATTAATACTTTTCCGTATTCGTTAATTATATTTAATTTTTTATTTATATCTTTAATTTGATTTAATTTTATAACTTTATTTAATCCATAAAATATAAGCCAAATTCCACCTAATACTTTTATTATTCCTATGATACTTGGATTAATTTGAACAATATAATTAGATAGATATATTCCAATTACAATTAGTAAACTGTCAGATAGACCGCAAAATAAAGTAACTGTAAAAACATAAGATTTTTTAAGCCCTTGTTGA
>LULP01000623.1_pt1 | contig 10524 bp, 14 predicted proteins | sample 728111 | NCBI WGS metagenome assembly LULP01 (sample SAMN03860286, study PRJNA289734) | marine metagenome | biome: seawater column; feature: ocean; material: water; isolation source: Red Sea water column Station 149 - depth 25m | place: Saudi Arabia: Red Sea | collected 2011-10-15 | depth 25 m
CATAATAATATAGTGACATTAATTTCTCTTCATTCATTTAATCCAATATTCAAAAAGCGAAAACGAAATATTCATTTTGGCATTCTATCAAATCAAGATAGAAGACTGAGTGATTGTATAATTACAGAAATGAAAAAAAGAAAATTAAAAGTCGGTGACAATGAGCCGTATGAGGGAAATTTAATTGGTGATACGATGTATAAACACGGTCTTAAAAATAATTTACATCATACTTTAATTGAGGTCAGAAACGATTTACTTTCTTCCTCAACTAAGATACACAGAGTATCATTACTATTAAAGCAAGTAATTAATAATTCAATTAATAGGATTTAAAGACAAAATGAGTAATGTAGCTCCAAAGTGGTTTGAAAAAGCAATAGCTAATAAGCCTGAAGTACTGTCTGTGAAAATAAAAGGGACAAAAATTTCCTATAATGCCTGGGGTGATAAATCAAAACCGGGCTTAATTTTTATTCATGGTGGCATGGCACATGCAGAGTGGTGGAGTTTTATTGCTCCCTACTTTGCAAAAACACATAGAGTTATAGCTATGAATCTAGGTGGGATGGGTGATAGTGAATGGAAGAAAAAATATTCAGTTGAGTCTTGGGGCGCAGAAATAGTTGGTGTATGTAAAAAAGAAAAATTAAAAAAACCTATTTTTATAGGACATAGCCTTGGTGGCATGTGCGGTGTGTATGCTGCTTCTTTAATGAAAAAAAAATTGTATGGTTTAGTCATTGTAGACACAGCTATAATGCCTCCTACTGATAATCCTCCTAAATTTGATTTAAAAGTCAGAGCTAACAACGTTTATAAAAAAATGTCAGATATTATTAAACGTTTTAGATTAGTTCCATCTCAGAGTGACGCTCTTGAATATGCGATGAATTTCATAGCAGAAAAATCTATTAAAAAAGTCAGAGGTGGATGGACATGGAAATTTGACCCAAGTTATATGAATATTTTTACAAGCGAAAATTTTGCGGAAAGGCAAGCAGTTTTGAGAAAAACACTAAAGGGCCTTAAATGTAGAGTTGCGGTATTTAGGGGTGAGAAATCATCTATCTTTCCAGGATTTAGTGCAAAATATATGAATGAATTGATGGATAAGAAATCACCGATAATTAACATACCAGAAGCTCATCACCATATTATGGTAGATCAACCTTTAGCGCTTGTTTCAGCTTTAAGATCATTAATTATTGATTGGGATCATTCAAAACCATCTAAAGCACTGTAAACTATATATAAATCAATCATCTCTAATCCAATATTAACTAAAAAAAACACTGTTAAATTCGATATTTAGAAATATATTAACTGCTTATCATGGATATATCAGAGCAGAAAAAAACATATAGTTTCTTCGGCAAACTCATTTTATGGGGGTCTGTTGGTGTTGTTGTTGTATTGGTTTTGATGGCAATTTTTTTAATCTAAATTTTAAATTTATGCGCGCTTATATTTTAAAAGAAAGTGAGTCAGAATTACGTGTGTCGGCTTCCCCTGATAGTGTAAAAAAGATGGTTGAGTTGGGTATTTCTGTGAATATACAAACTACTGCGGGTCAAAATTCAAATTTTTCTGACGAAAGTTATAAAGCAAACGGGGCCGAGATTTTTAATAATACTTCCGAAATTTCAAACGCTGATATTATAATAAAAGTGAACAAACCAACCGACGATGAAATTTCATCAATGAAAGAAGGCTCCTTGTTCATAGGCTCGCTGGATCCTTATAATAGTAGGGAGACGCTAAATAAACTAAGGGATAAGGGTGTAACATCGTTTGCAATGGAATTAATGCCAAGAATAACAAGAGCTCAATCTATGGATATACTCTCTTCACAATCAAACTTAGCCGGGTATAAGGCTGTGATAGACGCAACCTATTTGTTTAATAAAGCAATGCCAATGATGATGACGGCTGCTGGCACAATCGCACCAGCAAAAGTTATGGTATTTGGTGCTGGTGTTGCTGGTTTACAAGCTATTGCCACTGCAAAGAGACTTGGAGCAATCGTTTCCGCAACTGACGTAAGAATGGCAGCAAAAGAACAAGTCGAAAGTTTAGGTGGTAAATTTGTTATGGTTGAGGATGATGAGACCCAGGATGCAGAAACATCCGGGGGTTATGCAAAAGAAATGAGTGATGAATTTAAAGCTAAGCAGGCAAAGCTTATTTCAGATACCTTAGCAGCTCAAGACATTGCAATATGTACAGCACTTATTCCTGGAAAGAAAGCTCCAATACTTATTTCAGAGGAACAGGTTAGATCAATGAAACCCGGATCAATAATAATTGATCTTGCAGCCGAAAGTGGTGGAAATTGCGAGTGCTCTGTAGCTGGTGAGACTAAGGAGGTTGGAGGCGTGCACGTAGTTGGTTCAAAAGATATAACTTCAACAATTTCTGAAGATGCTTCAGCGCTATTTTCAAAAAATATACTTAATTTTTTAACATTATTAATCGACAGCGAATCCAAGTCTATAAGTATTGATTGGGATGATGAGATTATTCAAGGAATACTTGTAACAAAAAATAATGAAATCGTGCATAAGGAGCTTAGCTAATGGAAGCAATTGATCCAAATATATTTAGACTAACCATTTTTGTGTTATCAATTTTTGTGGGTTACTATGTGGTTTGGAGTGTGACACCTGCCTTACATACTCCTTTAATGGCTGTTACTAATGCGATTTCGTCAGTAATAATTGTTGGTGGATTATTTGCTCTTGTCTCAAGCACTGATCAGACATTTCTGGGAATTTTATCCAAAAGTTTTGGATTTATAGCGGTTTTGCTAGCTGCGGTAAATATATTTGGCGGATTCTTAGTAACACAAAGAATGTTAGCAATGTATAAAAAGAAACCGAAAAATCAGGATAAAAAATAATGCACAATCTTGTAGCAGTTGCTTACGTTATATCAGGAATATTCTTTATCATTGCTTTAAGAGGCCTATCTTCACCAGAAAGTTCTCGAAGAGGGAATATTTTTGGCATGCTTGGTATGCTAATTGCTGTGCTCGCCACATTATTCTCTGTTAATTTTTTTACGTCCAATATTCAAACTGTAGGATTAGTGCTAATTGCAATAGTTATTGGTGGATTAATTGGTTCAGTGATCGCATTGCAAGGCATTATGTCAGGTTCACCAATTGTATTTAAGGGTCAACATCTTGTAAATTTGTTAATTGGTTTGATCATAATCGCAGGTATTGTTTATTTTTGTTTTAATCAGGATCAAAATATTTATTTAGCAATTATCGCGCTCTCATTTCTGATTGGATTTTTAATTATTATTCCTATTGGTGGGGCTGATATGCCTGTTGTTGTATCAATGTTAAACTCTTATTCTGGATGGGCTGCAGCTGGAATTGGTTTTACTCTTGGAAACACTGCACTGATCATCACTGGTGCTTTAGTTGGATCATCTGGAGCAATTTTATCTTATATAATGTGTGCTGCTATGAACAGATCATTCATCAGTGTTATTCTAGGTGGATTTGGAGCAGAAGATGCTGCGGTTTCTAAAGATGTTGAACAAAGACCTGTAAAAGAAGGTAGCGCTGATGATGCTGCATTTATTATGAAGAATGCAGGCTCAGTTATTATTGTTCCTGGATATGGAATGGCGGTAGCACAAGCTCAGCATGCACTTAAAGAAATGACAGATGCGCTAAAATCAAATGGTGTAAAGGTTACATTTGCAATTCACCCTGTTGCGGGAAGAATGCCAGGACACATGAATGTATTGTTGGCTGAAGCAAATGTTCCTTATGATGAGGTTTTTGAACTTGAGGATATTAATTCTGAATTCTCTCAAGCTGATGTTGCTTTTGTTATTGGAGCAAATGATGTAACGAATCCTATAGCAAAAACTGATCCTGCATCACCAATTTATGGAATGCCTATTCTTGATGTAGAAAAAGCCAGTACAGTTCTGTTTGTCAAAAGAGGACGAGGTCTCGGCTATGCAGGTATTGATAATGAATTATTCTATCGTGACAATACTATGATGCTATTTTCGGATGCAAAAAAAATGGTTGAAGGTATTGTTAAAGCTTTATAAAGATTTAGCTATAAATCTTTCTTCTAGCCATTTTACGTGAGCGACGAATGTTTTCAGCCTTCTCTCTTAATTTTTTTTGACTAGGTTTTTCAAAGTAAGTTCTCATCTTCATTTCTTTAAAAATGCCTTCTCTTTGCATCTTTTTTTTGAGAATACGAAGGGCTCCCTCCACATTATTATCTTTTACACTTACTTCGACTATTGTTCTGCCCTCCTTAAGAGCAAGTTAAAATTTGAGGGTTTTTAGCACTTGGATACACGCTTGTCCACATAAAAGAAAAAGATTGTAATCTACATTACAAAATTAATATGGCCCATTTTACGGCCTTGTTTAATTGCTTTTTTACCATAGTCGTATGCCTTCTTCTTTTTATAAACCTTATAACTTTTCAATTTACTTATTTGTTTGGTTCTTTTGATCTCATTGCCAATAAGATTTCTCATAAGACCTTTTTTAATAATTTTTGGGGTTTTTATTTTATCTTTTGTGATTGCTTTAATATGCAACTCGAATTGACTCATATTCGCATTATCAAGTGTTATATGGCCTGAATTGTGAACTCTCGGTGCAATTTCGTTTACATAGATATTATTTTCATCATCTAAAAAGAATTCTATTGTGAGTAAGCCAATATAATTAAGCTTATTTAAAATCTTTTTTGATATTATTATTAGCTGTTTATTTATTTTTTCATCTATTTGTGATGGAGATATTGTTTCAAACAAAATATGGTTTTTGTGAATATTCTCAAATGGTGGATAAAAACATATATTTTTTTTTATGTTTCTTGAGCAAATGACAGATAGTTCTCTATCAAACTTTATTACCTTCTCAATTACGCACGATTGATAATCAAGCTTTTTCCATTTATTTTTTAAGTCAGAAAAATTTTTTACTTTGTATTGACCTTTTCCGTCATAACCAAATCTGCAGGTTTTTAATATAACTGGAAAATTCATTTTATCTTTAAACTTATTTAAATTTGTTTTCTTATTAATAAAAAAAAGCCCAGCGTGTTTAATTTTATTCTTTGAAAAAAATAATTTTTCTTTTTTTCTATCTTGGCTTATTTCTAAAGCCGAAATCGGTGGGTATATTTTTATTTGTTTATTGATTTGTTTTAATGTTTTTATAGCAACATTTTCAAATTCATAAGTTAGCAAATCAACATTTTTTCTAAATTCATTTAACTTCTTATGATCATTAAAAGAACCATAAATAATTTTATTAGCATATTTTTTTGCAGGGGCATCATCTGTATCAGAATAGATATGTGTAATAAGCCCAATTTTTTGACAAGCTTGAGCTAAAAACATGCCAAGTTGACCCCCACCGATTATGCCTACAGTGGAAACTTCAGCTTTCATTATTTAGGTATATTTTTTACTGACTTAGTTTGTTTTGATCTCCATGAAGCGTATTTCTTTTTCAGTTTTGTGTTATTGCTGCTTAAAATTGATACTGCAAGTAATGCTGCATTTTTTGCTCCAGCTTCTCCAACAGCAAGTGTTCCAACTGGAACGCCTGCTGGCATTTGAGCGATCGATAGCAAACTATCTAAGCCTTTTAGTTTTTTTGATTCAATTGGAACACCTAGTACAGGAATATTTGAAATAGAGGCTGTCATTCCAGGCAAATGAGCTGCTCCACCAGCGCCTGCAATTATTATTTCTATCCCTCTTTGTTCTGCTCTTTCAGCATATTCAAACATTCTTTTAGGCGTTCTATGGGCAGAAATAATTTTTACTTCGTGTTTTATATTAAATAACTTTAAAATTTTTGAAGCATGTTTCATTGTGGACCAATCAGATTGGCTACCCATAATGATGCTTACCAGTGAAGGATTTTTCATTTTAATATTTATTATCCATCGACAGCAGAAGTTTCTGACCCATTTATGTCTGAAACTTTTTCATCTGCTTCTTGCAGTCTCAATCTCTCTTCTTTTTCTTTTTTCTTTTGAGCTCTTTTCATTGATCTTTCAGCTTTAGCTAAAGCCTCATCTAATTCAACTTGCCTACAAATTCCAAGTCCAATTGGATCTTGTGGACGGATATTTGCCATGTTCCAATGAGTTCTTTTTCTAATAGCATCAATTGTATTTTTTGTACTGCCAACTAGTCTTGCAACCTGTGAATCCTTTAGTTCGGGGTGATTTCTTATCAACCAATAAACTGCGTCTGGCCTATCCTGTCTTTTTGAAAGAGGAGTATATTTTTTTTTCTTTTTTGATTGCTCAGTCTTTTCAGAGATTTCATTTTCAATAATCTTCAGTGACTCATCTTCATTATCCGCACATCTATCGATTTCATCTTTTGTTAATTGACCACTGGTTATAGGATTTAATCCCTTAATTCCCACACCGACTTCACCATCTGCTATACCTTTAATTTCTAATTCATGCATCCCACAGAAATCACCTATCTGCCTGAATGACAAAGAGGTATTATCAACAAGCCATATTGCAGTGGCTTTTGGCATTAATGGTAATTTTGCTGTTTTCATAATAATTATAGAGTGCCTCTTATAAGTTAATTTTAGAGTTTTTCAAAGGATATCCTAAAATTTAAGCAGCAATTTGCCAATATTCTTATTATTTTCCATGTATTGATGTGCTTTTTGAACATTCTCATAATCAAATTTTTGGTCAATATGCAATTTAATATTGCCATTTTCAATTAATGGCCAAATATGTTTCTTAAGATTATCGGCAATGAGTTTCTTTTCATCATTACTTCTTATTCTTAACGTTGAGCCAGAAACTGTTAATCGCTTCAACATAATTGGCAGTAAGTTTACTTCTACCTTAGATCCCTTTAGGTATGCGATATTTAGAAGCCTTCCAAGTCTATTTAGGACATTAATATTTTTTTGAAAATAATCCCCACCTACCATGTCTAGTATTACATCAACTCCTTTATATTCATTTTTAATTATGCTTTCAAAATCCTCAAGATTGTAATTAATTACTCTTTCTAAACCCAAATCCTTCAAATATTTATATTTTTCGTCTGATCCTACGGTTGCTATGCATTTAATTTGCATGGCTAATGCAATAGAAATAGCAGTCAAACCTATACCACTAGCACCACCATGAATTAATAATGTCTCACCTTGTTTTAGCTTTGCTTGATCAAATAGATTTGTCCAAACTGTAAAAAATGTTTCGGGAATTGTGCAAGCGTCAATAATTGAAATGCCTTTAGGTATAGGAAGAATTGTTGATGTATGACATTTTACAAATTCTGCGTAACCTCCGCCAGGGACAAGTGCACAGACTTTTGTGTTGAGCAAATTTTTATTTACATCTTCACCAACATCAACAATTTCCCCTGAAACTTCTAAGCCCAAAATTTCTGATGCACCGGGCGGTGGTGGGTAACCACCAGATCGTTGAAGAATGTCTGGTCGATTTATACCTGCCGCGTGAACTTGAATCAAAACTTCATGTTTTTCTATTTGAGGTATCTCAACATCATTAGTTACTCCTAAAACCTCTGGTCCACCAAATTCTTTGTGTAATATTGCTTTCATTTTAATCTTAGGAGCCACCATTTAAAGTGACTCCTAATTCTTTTTAGTTAATTTTTGAATTAATTTCAATTTTTCTAGGTTTTTGATGTTCTGGTATTTCTCTTTCAAGAAAAATGTGAAGTAACCCATTTTCGTAATTTGCATCAGTAACTTTTATGGTATCAGCTAATCTAAATTTTCTTTCAAAATTTCTACCTGCTATACCTCTGTGCAAAAATTCGATTTCCTTATTAGAGTCATTAGTTGATCCCTTAATAACCAACTCATTTTCCTGTACAGATATATCTAAATCTGATTTTGAAAAACCAGCTACAGCTACTGTTATAGTGTAATTATTGCCTGATTTAACAATATTATATGGTGGATAAGCTCCACTGGACTCATTTAAATTAAAAACCGAGTCAAAAATATTATCAAATGCATCGAAACCAACACTAGAGCGTAGTAATGGTGATAAGTCAAATGTAGTCATAATTTAATCCTCCTTAAGCGATTAAAAATTTGCTTACTCTTTAAGAGCTAAGCTTTGTTTGCTGACGTAGAATGCCATCAGCACCTTATATGTTGTGACTAATGATAAATTTTCAATACTAGAAATTTGAATTATGTCTTGAGGTTACTGAACCTTTTTTTGAAACGACTAACTTGGCCTTTATCCTGAATTTTTTGCTGCCCACCAGTCCAAGCTGGGTGGGAAAGGGGATCAATATCTAGAGACATTGTGTCACCTTCTTTTCCCCATGTAGACATAGTCTCAAATTTTGTGCCGTCTGTCATCACGACTGTAATTTTATGGTAATCAGGATGTTTATCTTTTTTCATATATGTTCTATTTTTTGTGAGTAGATATCCTATATAATATTATTGATCAACAGTTAATTGTTAAATTTTATGAATATAATTTCAATAATGATGAGACGGCTTAATATTCATAGTTTCTCTCAATTTATCGTAATCATGATTATTTTTGCTATTACAGGATCATTGTCGCTTTATATCACTGTCGAATTATTTCAATTTATTGGTCTTCAGGAAGAGAATTTAAATCCAATAATTTTTTGGCCGCTTAGAATAATATTGCTTTTTGTAATCTATCAAATATTACTGCTACTTGTTGCACTGCCATTTGGACAATTTCAATATTTTTGGTCATTTGAAAAAAAATTTTTAAGTAGATTTGGACTTAAATTATAATTCAATTATTTTTTTAAGCTTTTCATGTATTCTAAAATTAGATGCTAATATTCTTCCACTTTTGAGATAGCCCTCTTTTCCATCAAAATCAGTTACTTTTCCTCCGGCCTCTTTTACAATTAATGAGCCAGCTGCAATATCAACCAATTTTAAATTTTTTTCCCAATATCCATCAAATTTTCCTGCGGCCACATAAGCTAAGTCGAGTGACGCTGCGCCAAATCTTCTAATGCCGCATACTTTTTCCATAACTTGCTTTAACCCAGGAACATATTCTTCATGACCTTTCATACCTTTATGAGGAATGCCTGTACCAATCATACAGTCTTCAAGGTTTTCTTTTGAGGACACTCTGAGTCTCAGATTATTACAGTAGGCGCCCCTTCCTTTAACTGCCCAAAAGAATTCATCAGTAAGCGGTTGATATACACCTCCAACTATTACCTCGTTATTCTTTTCAAGCGCAATTGATATAGCAAAGTGTGGAATACTAAAAACAAAGTTGCTTGTTCCATCAAGGGGATCAATAATCCATCTAATATTTTCATCAGAATTTTTTATAACACCTGTTTCTTCGGCAATTATATTTATTTTAGGATATGAATAAGTTAGTTCTTTAATCAACATTTTTTCAGCTTTTGTATCTGCTAATGATACAAAATCAGAGACGCCCTTGAGAGACACTTGAAGTTTTTCAACTTCTCCAAAATCCCGAATAAGGCTTTTACTAGTTTTTCTACAGGCTAAAAAAATCGCATTGATATAAGGGTCTGAGTAGCTCATTAGTCAACTCTTTTTGAATATGATAGGTCCTCTGTATTAATTTCTATCTTTTCACCCTGTTCTATAAAAGGTGGAACCATTACTCTAATACCATTTTCAAGAATGGCAGGCTTGTTCGATGAAGCGGCTGTTTGTCCTTTAACAACAGCCTCTGTTTCATTGACAATAAAAGATAAGGTTTTAGGAAGTTGAATTCCTATTGGCTTTTCATTATACATTTCTAAGATGACCTCATCATTTTCACTCATTAAAACTAGCTTTTCTCCAACTATTTCCTCATCAATTTCAATTTGTTCATATGAAGTACTGTTCATAAAGAAAAGTTTTTTATCTTGCTTGTACAGATACTGATATTTTTCTTCATCCACTCTAACCCTCTCTACTTCTTCTGATGCTCTGAAACGTTCATTTAATTTCGTACTAGTTTTAATATTTTTCATCTCAACTTGATTAAATGCACCACCTTTACCAGGTTTTACAGACTGAGATTTATTCACAACCCACAATTCTCCCTTGTGTTCAACTATCATTCCTGGTTTAACAGCGTTTCCATTAATTTTCATTTTTTCTTAACCTTCGAGAGATTTATCCCACTGACCTTGTGCAGCCTTCATATTCATTACAGCTCTATGGCTAAAAGCTTTTTGAGCCGCTTCAAGATTTTCATCTTCGCCAGCCCAAGTTTTGAGAGCCGCTTGTTGCAAAGCCCTTCCATAAGAAAAACTTAGCTTCCATTTGAAGCCACCTATTTTATTCATTGCATCGAGATGAGCTGTTGCATCTAGGTCTGACTGACCACCAGATAAAAAAACAATTCCAGGTAATTCATCTGGAACAGATGATTTGAGACATTGAAGTGTTTTTTCTGCAACTTCTTCAATGGGGGCTTGGTAGTTATTTTCTGTTCCTGATACAACCATATTTGGTTTAAG
>LULP01000539.1_pt1 | contig 10507 bp, 9 predicted proteins | sample 728111 | NCBI WGS metagenome assembly LULP01 (sample SAMN03860286, study PRJNA289734) | marine metagenome | biome: seawater column; feature: ocean; material: water; isolation source: Red Sea water column Station 149 - depth 25m | place: Saudi Arabia: Red Sea | collected 2011-10-15 | depth 25 m
ATTTTCTAGATCTGATATATTGTTTAAAGATTGTTCGTAATCATTCTTAATTGTATAGAAGGATTCATTTAAATCGCTTATTTCTTCACGTAAGTTTTTTATTTGATCATCTCTAAATTTTAATCGCTGATCTTTTTGGAATATCTCAAGTTTAAGTTCTTGTATTTCAGATCGTAAACTTGATTCATCAACGACACTACTAGGAATGATTTCAATAGGTGGCTCAGTTTGATCAGTTGAAAAATCTAAAGAAGGTAAATAAAAAAAAATACCAAAGATAAATATAATTGAAATGACTAGTAAGATTCTGTTTCTTCTTCTTCTTCTTGCTTGTAAACCAACAAAACCTACCATACGAACTCTATAAAACGGTAAGTGTAAAAAATAAATATTTAATTATTAAATTGTGGGTCTAAAGAATATGTGGTTGACCTTAAGTACTGAGTAATTTTTTTGATATCTCCAATTTTTACAAGGTTTTCGTAAGGTATAAGTGAACCAAAGTACATATGGATATCATCACCTATCTTTCTTTTCAGTTCATACATACATAAAGAGTATCTAAATGTTTGTCCTATTTTATTAGCAATGTGGTAAAGTTGACTATTTTGACCATCAAAAAAAATTGGTAACACAGGGCTTTTAGTTTTAAGAACTAGTTTCGATACCCATTGTTTCCACTCACCATCGTCAGCTTTTGTATTTTTTTTTAAGTTTTGTTTAGTTGCTATTGTTCCAGAAGGAAAAAGAACTAGAACACCTTCATTATGCAAAACTTTTTCAGCTTCTTTACGTGTATTAATGTTAGTTATTAGAGCTTCTCTATTTTCATTAAAATCAATTGGTAATATTTTGTCTTTTACTGCCTCTGCTTGCCTTAAGACTTTATGTGTAACCATTTTATAATCTTGTCTTACTTTTGAAATTGCTGAACATATGGATACGCCATCTGCAACTCCAAAAGCATGATTTGCTATAACAATTAATTTTCCTTTTTTTGGAATGTAACTACCGTCCTGAAAATTAGTTATTAAAGTAAAATTTAATTTATCTACTGCATCATCCCAAAAAAGCTCAGGAGGTCTATTTTCAGATAAATATTCATCATATAATTTTTTTAATTTTAATTTTCCTGTTAATAATTCAGTAATCTTAATAAATATTTGACCAATAAAATTTACTTCCGCTGTTGCAAATGTAAATACAATTTTATTTTTATTCATAATGAAAATGAATCAATTTAAATAAAATAAGTTTTTTTCAAATATATTACATATTTGCATAATTTGGTCCCCCACTACCTTCAGGTACAACCCAATTTATGTTTTGTGATGGCTCTTTAATATCACATGTTTTACAATGAATACAGTTTTGCGCATTAATTACAAATTTAGGATTTTGAATATCTGTCTTATCAATCTCATATACACCAGCAGGACAATATCTTTGAGATGGCTCATCATAAGCATTTAAAGTAAATTTTATTGGTAATTCCTTATCCTTTAATTGTAAATGCACTGGCTGATCAGCTTCATGGTTAGTTCCAGTCAAATAAACAGAACTGGTTTTATCAAACGTAAATATTCCATCGTATTTTGGATAGTCTATTTTTTTTGAATCTTTTGCTAATTGTAAAGCTTCATGATCAGCATGTTTGTGTTTTAGTGTAAAAGGAAGCTTGCCTCTAAATATTATTTGATCAATTCCTGTAAATATTATTGCAGGTATTAGCCCCCAATTAAAACTAGGTTTCACATTCCTTGCTGCAAATAATTCTTTATAAAGCCATGAACGTTTAAATTTATTTTCATATGCTGCAAGAGATACAGATTTACTTAAATAATCATTAATTGTTTCAGCAGCTATAATTCCACTTTTCATTGCAGTATGTGAACCTTTAATCTTTGGCATATTTAAGGTGCCTGCATCACATCCAACTAGTAATGCACCTGGCATATACATTTTAGGTAAACTTTGAATACCACCTTCAATAAGTGCCCTTGCTCCATAAGCAATACGTTTTCCATTACTGAGAATTTTCTTAATTGCTGGGTGAGTTTTAAATTTTTGAAATTCATCATAAGGTGATAAATAAGGATTTTTATAATCAAGACCGATTACGTATCCTAAAAATATTTGTTTATTTTCAGCATGATAACAAAAACTGCCACCATAAGTTGCATTATCTAATGGCCATCCCGCAGTATGCATGACAAGACCTTCTTCATGCTGACTTTCATCTACTTCCCAAATTTCTTTAAACCCAATTCCGTATTGTTGTGGTGACTTATCTTTCGATAAATTATATTTTTTAATTAATTCTTTACCTAAGTGACCTCTGCAACCCTCAGCAAATACTGTTACTTTAGCGTTAATATTAATACCTGGTTCAAAACTATCTTTTTTGTTACCATCTTTATCAATACCCATATCACCAGTTTGAACACCAATTACATTATCATCGTCTGAATATAATATTTTAGATGCTGCAAATCCTGGAAAAATTTCTACTCCTAAACTTTCAGCCTCACTTGCTAGCCATCTACATAAATTTGCAAGACTAATAATATAATTCTTATGATTTTTTTGAACACTGGGAAGAAGCCATGTAGGCCAATTTAAAGAGCCTTTTTTTTCCAAAACACAAACATTAATTTCTGGGTTTAGCTGTTTTAGTTTAATTGCAGTTGAAAGGCCTGATGGACCAGCACCTACCACCACAACATCATAGTCCATTGACTCGCGTTCTACTTCCATTTTATTTATTGTAATAAATTAATTTATTGTTGAATAGTATTTAATTTATCTAGTTCAGAAGATAATTGAGGCAATGCCTCAAATAAATCAGCGTTTAATCCATAATCAGCAACATTAAATATTGGCGCTTCTTCATCTTTATTGATTGCAACAATTACCTTACTTTCTTTCATACCTGCTAAGTGCTGTATTGCACCAGAAATTCCGACAGCAATATACAAATCTGGGACAACTACTTTGCCAGTTTGCCCAACTTGATAATCATTAGAAACATAACCAGCATCTACAGCAGCACGAGAAGCACCAACTGCCGCATTAAGCTTATCTGCTATTTCATTTAAAAGTTTAAAATTTTCGGCACTTTGTAATCCTCTGCCACCGGATATCACAACTCGAGCAGTACTTAACTCTGGTCTTTCAGATTGAGATTCTTCTCTATCTATAAATTCAACACTGCCACTATCATTATCAAAAGAAATATTTTCGACCTGTTCTTTTCCACCGCTAGTTTCTACAGGATCAAACGATGTTGGTCTTACTGTTACTACTTTAATCTTGTCATTTGATTTAACTGTTGCAATAGCGTTACCAGCGTAAATTGGCCTCATAAAAGTATCGGAACTTATTATTTTTATAACATCACTAACTTGTGCAATATCTAGTTTAACGGCAATTCTAGGAAAAATATTTTTTCCAAATGTTGTCGCAGGTGCCATTATGTGGGAATAATTATTGGCTAAAGATACAACAATAGGCTCAATATTTTCAGCAATTGGGTTTTTAAGTTTTTCATTATTGGCTAAATATACTTTTGAAACTTTTTCACATTTAGAGATATTTTTAGCTAACTCTTCACATTCATAGCCAGTTACCAAAACATGGATATCTTGGTCTATTTGGGATGCTGCAGATATAGTATTTAAGGTTGATGATTTGATATCTATATTATTATGTTCTGCTAATACTAATATTGTCATATAACTTTTGCCTCATGTTTAAGTTTTTGAACCAGTTCGGCAACATCACTTACCATAATTCCTTTTTGTCTGACAGGTGGTTCTTCTACTTTTATTTGTTCAATCCTAGGTTCTATATTTATACCAAGTGAAGATGCTTCTTTTGTATCAATTGGTTTTTTCTTTGCTTTCATTATATTTGGTAAAGAGGCATATCTAGGTTCATTCAGTCGAAGATCACATGATGCTACAAATGGTATAGACACTTTTATTCTTTCTAAACCTTCATCTATTTCTCTAGTAACGATTGCATTTTGCCCCTCGATTTCAATTTTAGATGCGAATGTAGCCTGAGGCCAATTAAGTAAAGCAGATGTCATTTGACCGGTTTGATTAGAGTCATCATCAATTGCTTGTTTTCCCATTAAAATAATTGATGGTTTTTCTTCTTCAGCAACTTTAGAAATTATTTTAGAAATAGCTAGAGGCTCTAAATCATTGTTTGTTTTAATATGTATACCCCTATCAGCTCCCATTGCTAATGCAGTTCGTATAGTTTCTTGAGCCTTATCATTACCTATAGTAAGAATTATAATCTCGTCTGCTTTACCAGCTTCTTTTATTCGTAGAGCTTCCTCTACCGCATTTTCATCAGGAGGATTCATGGACATTTTTACATTATCTTTTTCAACTCCAGAACCATCAGCTTTAACCCTGATTTGAACATTATAATCTATGACTCTTTTTACGGTGACAAGTAACTTCATACTATTGTTTTAGTTTTTCATTTTTAGGATCATAAGGACTATCCTCTATTACTGTTACATTGTATTTTTTATCTAATATATCCATTTCTAATTTTTGACCAACATCTGCAAATTGAGGTTCTACCATACCAATAGCTAATGATTTTTTCACTCTAAAACCATAGTTACCTCCTGTCGCACGACCTATAACTTTTCCATTATTATAAATAGGATTATTACCCAAAGCATCTGCATCTTCAACATCATGAACCTCTAAAGTTACCATTTTGTTTTTAAAACCATTTTGCTGCCATTTAACAAGAGAATCTCTTCCAATAAAATTCCCTTTATTTAAATGTACAAATCTTTCTAATCCAGACTCAAAAGCTGCATATTCTATAGACATTTCGGTACCAACCAATTTGTAGGTTTTTTCAACACGTAAGCTTTCCATCGCTCTAATACCAAATGGTTTAAGCCCATGATCTTTTCCTGCTTCCATCAATTTATCAAAAATATGGTTTTGATATTCAATTGGATGATGTAATTCCCATCCGAGTTCTCCAACAAAATTCATTCGCATAGCAATACTAGGGGCTAAACCGACATTGATCTTTTTTGATGATAACCATGGGAAATTTTCATTAGATAAATCAGTCTTGGTAACTTTAGAGAGAATATCTCTTGATTTAGGTCCTGCTAAAACAAGAACACCCATACTATTAGTTAAATTTTCATAAATTACTGATCCATCTTTGGGCATCCATTTATGAATCCAATCATGATCTAATCGTTGAAATGCTCCTGCTGAAACTAAATAAAACGAATTTTCTTTTTCTTTCGCAATTGTAAATTCTGAGTGAACTCCTCCAGCAGTATTTAGTGCATGACAAAGATTAACTCTTCCAATTTTTTTAGGGATTTTGTTTGCAACTAAGTAGTCTAAAAATTCTTCTGCACCAGGTCCTGAAATCCGACATTTAGCAAAGGCAGTCATATCTAGAAGGCCAGCATTATCCTGAACATTCAAGCACTCGTTGCCAACATGTTCAAACCATTTTGATCTTCTAAATGACCAATCATCTTTTTGTAATTCTTTTGAAGGTGCAAACCAGTTAGCACGCTCCCAACCAAACTTTTGACCAAAAACTGCACCAAGATTTTTTAATCTATCATAACAAGGAGCTTGTCTTAATGGACGTCCCTCTTCTCTTTCTTCATCAGGATAGTGTACTGTAAAGACATTCGCGTAAGCTTCTTCATTCTTTTTAATCAAATATGCCTCTGTTGCATAATCACCAAATCTTCTAGGATCTACACCTAACATATCAATTGTAGGTTCACCGTCCACTATCCACTCGGCAATTTGCCATCCAGCTCCACCAGCTGCAGTAATTCCAAAACTATGACCTTCATTTAACCAGAAATTTTTAAGTCCCCATGCCGGTCCAACAATTGGACTTCCATCTGGTGTATAACAAATAGCACCATTGTAAACTTTCTTAACTCCAACTTCTCCAAAAATAGGAACACGGTGCATTGCTGATTCAATGTGAGGCTCTAAACGCTCCAGGTCTTCTTGAAATAATTCAAATTCAGATTCTTTGTCAGGTCCATCTACATAACAAACGGGAGCTCCTTTTTCATAAGGCCCTAAAATCAATCCTCCTCTTTCTTCACGCATGTACCAAGAACTATCAGAATCTCGTAAGACTCCCATTTCAGGAAGTCCTTGTTCTTTTCTTTTTAATATTTCAGGATGATCGTCAGTCACTATGTATTGGTGTTCAACAGGTATAACTGGAATATCAAGTCCGACCATCTTTCCAGTTTGTCTTGCAAAATTACCACTACATGACACTACATGCTCACATTCAATAGATCCTTTATCAGTTTCTACAATCCATAAATCATCTTTATTTTTTTTAATACCAGTTACAGAAGTATTTCTATAAATTTCTGCACCTTTATCTCTTGCTCCTTTTGCAAGAGCTTGAGTTAGATCGGCTGGTTGAATGTATCCATCTTCAGGATGCTGAATTGCACCTATCAATCCATCTGTATTACAAAGTGGCCAAATTTCTTTTACTTGTTCAGGAGTTAAAAATTTAACATCTACACCAATTGTTTTAGCGACTCCTGAATATTGATAATACTCATCCATTCTATCTTGAGTAGTTGCTAAACGAATATTTGAAACCACACTAAAACCAACTTTTTGTCCTGTTTCTTCTTCAAGAGTTTTGTAAAGTTTGACTGCGTATTTATGCAATTGACCTACTGAATAACTCATATTAAATAATGGAAGTAAACCTGCTGCATGCCATGTTGATCCTGAAGTTAATTCTTTTCTTTCAATCAGGACTACATCTGACCAACCCTTTTTGGCTAAATGATAGAGAGTGCTAACGCCTACAGCACCTCCACCTATTACAACTACTTTTGACTTTGATTTCATTATTACTATTTAATACTGTACTTCATTAATCATATTAAATAAGGTGGGTCAATCATGAGATACTTTAAAAAAATAATTTTGGTGGTTATAATGAGTGCGTTTATTTGTCTTCCTATAAAGGCTGAAATGACTCTTAAAGAATTGTTTTTTGATGAGTCTAAGCCTTTTCATTTAAAAATATTAGATGTTATTCCTGAAGAGGGAATTGTTCAAATTGGCGATGAAAATGCAAATAATACCATTATTGAATTTATGGATTATTTTTGCGGATATTGTAAAAAAGTTCATCCTGAATTACTTCAGATTGCAAGTGAAAGAAAAGATACACGAATAGTATTCTTACAACATCCAATTTTAAGTGAGTCTTCTAAATTACTAGCAAATATGGTTATAGCTGCAAACATGCAGAACAAAGGTATCGATTTTCATAATGCATTGTTTGAAGTTGAAGGAAATTTAAATAATGCAAAACTGAAACAAATAATTGAAAATCTTGAGTTAAATGATGCTAAATTAAATATCGATATGACAAAAGAAAGTGTTAATAATATCGTAAGACTGAGTTCTTTTTTAGCTAATGGATCAGGTGCTCGAGGTACTCCTACTTTTTTTGTTAATGAAGAACTTGTTGTTGGTTATATCTCTATTGATAGAATAAAAGCTTTATTAAAATAAAGAAGCTCTATTAATTAAATAGAGCTTCTTAAAATATTTTATTTATCTACTACTTCTCTAGTATTAGCGTTGTGTGATTCAGTAAAAGGAATTGGCACAACTTCTGCATCTACTGGTACACCAGGTGAGTCTGCATATTGATCAGGTAGATGAACCTTGAATTTACTACCAAAATTTCCAATAGGAAAACCATTTTTATTTAGAGTTCCATCAAATGGTACATAGCCCATAGCAATGTTTCTTCCTTGCTCAGGATGATACCAAGGAGATGTTATAAATCCACAAGGTTCATTGCCATCTTCTGAAACAAGCCAAAAATCAGGAGCATATTCTTCGATAGGTTTTCCACCTAAGCTTAATCCAACTAACTGAAGCTTGTATGGTTTTTTTCCATCTTTTAAATCTGCCTTCATCTTTTCAAGAACAGCCTTACCAACATAATCAGAAGTTTTATTCCATTCACCTTTACCAGATAAAGATACTTGATAGCCTAAATTACATTGAAAAGGATTATGCTGATTATCCATGTCTTGACCCCAAGATAGAATTCCTGCTTGGATTCTTCGATGATGAGCCGGAGCTATGACCATAAGATTATGTTTTTTTCCTGCTTCTAAAACAGCATTCCACATATCATCAGCATATTTCGTTGAGTCATATAAATATATTTCAAATCCTGCTTCTCCAGAAAAACCAGTTTGTGAAATTATACAATCTCTTCCACCAACTTTAGCAGCAGCAAGTCCATAAAATGGCATTTCATCAACTTTAACTTGATCACCTATTAAATCATTCATCAAAGCATGCGCTTTAGGGCCTTGAATTTGAACTGGGCTTACATCAATTTCATCGATATGAACATTAAATCTATTATCATGATTTACACCTTGCAAATACAAACCAATATCTGAGTCAGATAAAGAAAACCAAAACTCATCCTTTGAAATTCTTAAAAGAATGGGATCATTTAAAACACCGCCGTACTGATTACAAAGAATTACATATCTTCCTCTCATTGGAGATATTTTTGTAGCATCTCTTGTTATAACATAATCGACAAAAGCCTCAGCATCAGGCCCTTTAACTTGAATTTGTCTTTCAACTGCAACATTCCACATGGTAACATGATTTTTAATTGCCTCATACTCAACCATTGCTCCACCATCTTCTGGTTTTACATAACCCCTCGGATGATAAATCCTATTATAAACTGTTGCTCTCCAACATCCCGCCTCCATTGACAAATGCCAATAAGGTGATTTTCTCACTCTTGTTGAAATAAGCATTTGAACTGGTGTAGGACCACTTTGTCTTAAATTGTAGGGAACCTTTCTGTCCGATTGATCCACTGACGTAGAATGTTTAATCATCATAAACTCCTTAAATAAATATGATAATTCTGTATTTAATCTTTAAATACTCCGCAATAATAAAATGTGTGTGATACAAAGAAAATGGTGGACCTTAATTCGGTCAAAATTTAGTCTTAGTTTTGACAGGAAAATTTGATAATGGAAATCTATGAAATTTAAATATTTAATATCAATTATCTCTATTCTAATTTTTTTAACGGGTTGCTCTGCTAGCTATAAAGAACTTTCTACTATGGAAACTAATAAACCAAGAAACTTTCAAGAACACTTATTGTCCGAATACAAAAAAAGAGCTACTTTTGAAGCAGAAGAGATGCATGATTGGAATTCAGCAAAATTATATTCTGAAAAAGCTCTCAAGAGTTTAGAAACTGATGAAATATATCCAGAAGAAATTTCATATTGGAAAATTCCAGAAGAAAATATCAATGAAATAAAAATTGCATATGACAACCTTATGACAATTTATAAAGATGCTAAAAATATTGATCATATTAATTTGGCAAGAGCTATTTCGTCATTAGATTGCTGGTCAGAGCAACAGGAGGAAAATTGGCAAACATGGGATATTAATAGTTGCAAGAATGATTTCTTAAAAGCCATGCATAATATTTATGAAAAAATATCTACTCAGGAAAATGAGCAGGAAACTTTAAATAACAAAGATAATAATTTAGAAAATGAAATAAAAGATGAAGTAACAATTGTGACTAAAAATGAAAATAAAGAATTAATGCAAATAATTTATTTTGATTTTGATCAATTCAATTTATCTGAAGTTAGTAAAGATAAAATAAAAAAATTTTTAAATAATTATGGAAGTGATATTAATGAATATCTTGTCGTTGGACATACTGATACTAAAGGAACAAATAAATATAACTTATCATTATCAATTAAAAGAGCTGAGGTTGTAAAAGAAATTTTAATTAATAATGGAATACAACAAAGTAGTATAAAAATATTAGGTAAAGGGGAGGAATCTTTAGCTGTTGATACTCCAGATGATACCAAACAACCAGCAAATAGAAGAGTAGAAATAAAAAAAACAAATTAACTTTTGTTTATAATTATTTTGGTATATTGAGCTTTTTTCAATGTATTCTAAAACAACAAAACAAATAAACATTACTGTAAAACCTTATTATCTTGAAGACCAATCTGAGCCAGAAGATCAGCATTATGTATGGGCATATAAAGTAACAATTGATAATCAAGGTAACGAAAAAGTTCAACTTGTAAACAGACACTGGAAAATCATTGATGCTAATGGCACATTACAAGAAGTGCGTGGAAAAGGTGTTGTAGGTGAACAGCCTGTACTAAATCCAGGTGAAAAATTTGAATATACAAGTGGAACACCCTTAACTACTTCATCCGGTTTTATGGAAGGAACTTACGAGATGCAAAATGATAATGGGAATACTTTTGATGTTCAAATTCCTCAATTTTCATTAGATACACCATTTGAAAATAATAAATTAAATTAATTAACAAATACAATGAGAGACTTTAGGTCCATATTAAATATAATTGGAATAC
>LULP01001314.1_pt3 | contig 10472 bp, 14 predicted proteins | sample 728111 | NCBI WGS metagenome assembly LULP01 (sample SAMN03860286, study PRJNA289734) | marine metagenome | biome: seawater column; feature: ocean; material: water; isolation source: Red Sea water column Station 149 - depth 25m | place: Saudi Arabia: Red Sea | collected 2011-10-15 | depth 25 m
AGCTTTAGGTGCAGACTTTGCATATATGGGCACGAGATTTATTGCTAGTAAAGAAGCTAACGCCGATCAGGAATATAAAAAAATGTTAGAAGAAAGCGCTGCTTCTGACATAGTATATTCATCTTTATTTACTGGAGTTCTTGGAAACTATTTGAAACCGTCTATAGCAAATGCTGGATTGGATCCCGATAACTTACCTGATGCCGACAAATCAGCGATGAATTTTGGATCAGGAGGGAATACAGATTCTAAAGCATGGAAAGATATTTGGGGATCTGGACAAGGAATTGGGAGAATTACTGATTCTCCTTCAGTCTCAGACCTTGTAGATCGACTGAAAGCTGAATATCTTGAATCAGCAAAAGAGTTGCAAAATAAGATAAATCTGTAGATTTTTTGAAGACTTAAATATATCATTCACACATTGTTAACTATTTTTATTGTGGGGATGAATAGTTTAATTTTATTATCAATAATCGTAACTTCTGTACTTTCAGTCACTCTGTTGCTTTTTACATCTGGAAAAGGCCTTGAAGGAACTAAAGGAATTACAGATGAGTACGTTACAGAGAGTGGTTTAAAGAAGACAGCTAGAAAAGATAGAACAGATTATCTAGTCTAATTTATGCCTAAAAAAAATTTCAGAAAGCTTTTTCTTGAAGGCTGGAACCGTCTTTTCGAAAAAGAAGAAGACATTAATAAACTTAGAACACAGAGTCTATACAGGGCAAAAAAGGGCATAATGAACGTTGGAACTCCTCATGACTGGGAAGACTACGAAGAATATAAAAAATCAGAAGAAGAAAAAAATAATCCCTAAATAATTTTATGAATATTGGTTTTATCGGCTTAGGAGTGATGGGTTTTCCAATGGCAGGACACCTTCATAAAAGTAAGCATAATGTTGCTGTATTCAATAGGTCTTCAAATAAAGTAGAAAAATGGATCAAAGATTATGAGGGCAAGGCATTCAAGAATATAGAAGATATTGCTCAATTTTCAGATGTAATTATATTATGCATAACAAAAGATCAGGATGTTAAAGAGGTATTAATAAAAAACCAAGATTTCTCTAATAAACTTAAAGAAGGAACAGTTATTGTAGATCACACCACGACCTCTTCAGATTTGCCAATTGAATTAAATAAAATTTTAAATATTAAAGGAATTGAATACCTAGATGCACCAATTTCTGGAGGTCAAGCTGGCGCTGAATCAGGACAGCTCTCAATAATGATTGGAGGCAATAAGGATGCTTTTAATAAAATAGATGATGTTTTAAATTGCTATTCAAAATTTACGAAATATATGGGTAAAAGTGGCAGTGGGCAACTAACAAAAATGGTAAATCAAATATGTATTGCAGGATTAATACAAGCTTTATCAGAAGGCATTAATTTTTCTGAAAACGTTGGACTCAATAGCAAAGATGTACTTGAAGTGGTTTCTAAAGGCGCTGCACAATCATGGCAAATGGATAATAGATGGGAAACAATGCTTCAGGATAGCTATGATCATGGTTTTGCTGTTGATTTAATGAGGAAAGACCTTGAAATTGTGATAAATGAGGCTAGCAAATCAAATATTGATATTGATATTACTAAATTGGTAAATGAATTTTATAAAGATATTCAAAATAAAGGTGGAGGGCGATGGGATACATCAAGCCTTTTAAAAAGATTACAAAAATTTGCTTAAGTTATTATTCTTGATAAATAAACAAAGATTCCAAATCCAATAAGTATCCATCCAGACATTGATTCAACAGAACCAGGGTCTATGCTCATTGATTCTTCATACATGGAATAAAAACTTTCTGGGAAAGTTACAATCCAAACGACACCAAAAATATGAAATATCATTATTAATCCAACCATCCAATTCATAGGCTGACTTGTAAAAACTATAAAAGAAGCAACAATGATGAAAATTAATTCTATTGTGAGCAACGTATTTATATTTTTCTTCGCATACAAATATCTTAAAAGTCCGATATCTTTTACGTAAGAGTATAAAAATAGAAATCCATAAATCATGTATAAGGATGATAGAAGAATTAACATAAATTATTACAGGTCTCCTTCTTTCCTAACCTCACTTCTCTCAACTTCGAATTTTTCACCATACCTTGCAGCAAGCTTCTCTTGATTTTCACTTATTACTTCATATGGATCTAAGTTAAGAGCAGCGCAGGCTGTAACCCAATACCACATAATGTCTCCAAGCTCTCTTTTCATATGAAAAATATTATCTTCATTGGGCGGTTTTCCTTGTAAAAACATTTTTTTTACTATTTCTACAAACTCACCAGTTTCACTTCCAAGACCTAATGCAGCGGTTAATAATCGCGGAGTCTTAATTGATGAACTACTTTCAATATCATCAAAACTATTTTTAAGCGAATCCAAGTCAATACTTGGATCGCTAGTGACTTTAGTTACAAAATCGGTGTAAGTTGAAAAGAAGTTCTTAATTTCTTCGCTCATTTTTTCTCCATAATATAATATTTAATTCTAACATTTGATCTAGAAAGATGAGTCCTGCCATGACAATTTTGAAATAAATTCAGACGTATAAGCTTTTTGCTTATCTAAAACCTTCATATTTTTTAGATCAACTCCACATAAATTTTCATAATCTTGTAATGATCTTGTATCACCAAGACCAAACTCATCATTAATTTCATTATTAATAACTTTTCTTAATCTCTCTATGCTTATTTCTTCTCTTTGATGCCATTTAATATCTCTACCTTCGTCTTCGCTAGTATCCCAATGTAACTTTCTTTTTATGTCTGTTACATCAGTATATAAGTGAAATAGAGGAGCCTCAGGAATATGGAATATCCCAAAGCCTCTGGTAAAGGCTCTCAGCATTAGGGATATTTCTTCACCATAAAAATAAAAAATTGGGTCGTATGGAATTTTCTTTACAAACTCTGAAGTTGTAAACATGAATCCTGCAGCGAGAAGAAAACCATGCGTAATTTCTTTGTCTTCGAAACATCTTAAAACATGTAATATAGCATCAACTTCTCTAATATGTGATAAAAACTGATTTCCAAGCCCTTCCCCTTTACTAGCTCCTTTAACTAAACCAGCAATATCTACAAATTGAATTTGAGTAGGGATTATATTTTTTGATTCTGCAATTTTTGCTAATTTATCTAGTCTATCATCCTGCACAGGAACATTTCCAACATTTTATTGATGTATTTTATTAAGTATGAATCCCAGTCTTCTTCGAATTGAGAGTGTGAATCAATTTGTAAATAATATTTTTCGTTTGTAAATTTTTTTTGAATTTCTGCTCTAGCCCAACATGGACCCTCAGATAAAAGAGGATCAATATGTTCATAATGAATTTGATCCTTGAATGAGAATTTGTCAATATCGAGCGGATTGCTTGATTGATCGCATACACCAAATACTAAGTTTTCAGGATTTTTAGATGATTCGTATGCGCTTATAATTGTGGACTCAAGTAAGGGGTCCTGATAGGAAGCAATTGAAATAAAAATTTTCATAACAAATTTATTTATAATACAAAAATAGTATAATTTGTATCGCAAATGGAACCAAAAAAAATATCTGATAACGTCACTCTTTATTCTGCAGATCCAATTGTTTATGTAGTAAATAATTTTTTATCCGATGATGAATGTGAAGCTTTTGTTGAAATGGGTAAGGGTAAAATGGAAAGAGCTAAGGTAATTTCAGATGATGAAAGTGAATTTCATGCAAGTAGGACCAATGATTTTTGTTGGTTGGAACATAGCGCATCTGATGTCATTCATGAAGTAAGTAAGCGATTCTCTGTTTTAGTTAAGATGCCAATTAACAATGCTGAACAATTCCAGCTGGTCTATTATGGGCCTGGTAATGAATATAAGCCTCATTTTGATGCTTTTGATAAGACTACAAAAGAAGGACAAAATAATTGGTTTCCAGGTGGCCAAAGAATGTTGACAGCCCTTGCTTATTTAAATGATGTTGAGGAGGGAGGCGCTACGGATTTTCCAAAAATAAATGTTTCTGTAAAACCAAATAAAGGTGACGTAGTTGTTTTTCATAATTGTATAGAAGGCACAACTGAAATTAATCCACAAGCACTTCATGGAGGTTCGCCAGTTGTCGCAGGTGAAAAATGGGCAGTGAATCTCTGGTTTAGGGAATCAGCAATCTATTAGTCACTACTTTTCAAAGATCTTTGACTATCAGCGATATTATATAAATGTTCTTGAGCCTCGGGCTTGAGTTGTGCTACACCCATAGTTAGCACATCTATTACAGCTGTATATGCAATCCTAGATGTAACTGGTTTTGATATTCTGTTGTTGATCCCTACATTAATTGTTAGAGGATAATCACAGATATTTGCAAGTGGAGTGTCGCCTGGCATTATCCCGATTACTTTGACACCGTTTTTTCTTACAATTTTTACACTTTCTATTAATGCGGTTGTAGTTCCTGATTGTGATATTGCCACTACCACGTCATCTTTTTCAAGAGAGTTAGCTGACATAAACTGAAGATGAGGATCTGATATATTTGATGATGGAATCTTTAATCTAAAAAATTTATGCTGACCATCCATTGCCACTGGAGCTGAGCCACCAAAAGCATAAAATTCTACACGTTTTGCATTCACCAAGGTTTCAATAGCATTTTCAAGAATATCTTGATCAATTTGCGATCGAACATTTAATATTTCACTGATACTGGTATCAAAAACTTTCTCACAGAGCTCATGAATAGAATCATCTTCATCTATTTCATACATTACAAAATAATCATCTGCTGCTAATTGCTGAGATAAATTAATTTTTAGTTCTTGAAAACCTGAAAATCCTATTGCTTTGCAAAATCTAATAAGTGTAGGTTCACTTATTCCCATAGCTTCAGATGCTTCTGCTGTTTTCATGGTGATGACAGATTTAGGATTTTCTAATATAAACTCACCGACTACTTTTTCCGACTTTCTTAAATCTGGTATCGAATTCTTAATTTGTCTCAATAATTTTGTCGACATAAGGTTAGAATATCTAACTTAAAGAAAAAAATGAATCCCTAAATGGACGTATCTCATATTTTAGATAATTTAAATGAAGAACAGCGAAAAGCTGTCACTTCAGAAAAACAGCATTTGCTAGTTTTGGCTGGCGCAGGCTCTGGAAAAACAAGAGTTTTAGTGCATAAAATTGCATGGGAAGTTGAGGCTTTAGGCAGAAATCCCTCTTCAATAATGGCAGTTACTTTTACAAACAAAGCTGCAAATGAGATGCGCTCAAGAATTGAATCGCTTCTTCAGGCCCCAATGCTAGATTCGTGGGTTGGAACCTTTCATGGACTATCTCATAAACTTTTAAAAAGATTTTATAAAGAAGCAGGATTGTCTAGCAGTTTTACTATTCTAGATTCTGATGATCAGTTACGAATTATAAAAAGAATTTCTAAAGAACTGAACTTAGATGAAGCACAATGGCCAGCAAGACAGAGCCAATGGCAAATTAATGCTTGGAAAGATGATGGATTACGCCAAAAGGATGTTGATGATAAAGAGGATTTCTATACTGAAACAATAAGCAAAGTTTACAAAGAGTATGAAGAAACATGTCAAAGAGATGATTTAGTCGATTTTGGTGAGCTCTTATTAAAGTCTTATGAGGTTTTAATCAATTCAAAGTCTGTAAAAACTTTTTTTCAAACAAGATTCCAATCAATCCTTATAGATGAGTTTCAGGATACTAACACTATTCAATATAAGTGGCTTCAAGAAATAGCTTCAAGAGATTCTAATGTAACGGCAGTGGGGGATGATGACCAGTCGATTTATGGATGGAGAGGAGCAAAGGTTGAGCATGTAAATTCGTTCTCAAAAGATTATAAACAAACTGAAATTATTAGATTAGAACAAAATTACAGGTCAACAAACATTATTCTCAATGCGATTTGTGGCTGATATTTTAAAAGAATGGATGAATAAGGGTGGTACTTATGAAGAGGCTGCAGTGTTATATCGTTCTAATGCTCAATCAAGAGCAATTGAGGAGGCATTACTTCGTGTGAGTATTCCTTACAGGATATACGGGGGCCTGAGGTTTTACGAAAGACTAGAAATAAAGAATGCTATTTCATATTTGAGAATTATTTTTAATAACAATGATAATCCTTCATTTGAGCGATCAATTTCAAATCCAACAAGAGGTGTTGGTGAAAAAACATTAGCAAAAATTAGAAATGCTGCAAAACAATATAATATTTCTTATATAAAAGCTTCAGCGAAACTAATCGATGAAGGAAAAATTTCAGGAAGAGGAGGGTCTGGATTAAAAGATTATCTTGAATTCATTGCTGGTTGTAAGGGTTTTATCGAAGAGAACTCTTTATCTGACCTTATGGAGCTAATTATTAAAGAAACTGGTTTATATGCTTATCATGCAAAAGAAGCTGGAGAAAAAGGAAAAACACGAACTGAAAACCTAGAGGAATTAATTACAGCTACAAAAAATTTTGAGCAAAGCATTAAAGATGAAAGAACAAATATAGAAATTGCTGAAAGTTATCTCGATATTATTTCTTTAGATTCTGGCGATAGGCAAGCATCGGAACATGATGATGCTGCACAACTTATGACAATGCACTCTGCAAAAGGACTAGAATTCAAATTAGTTCTTCTAACAGGTCTTGAGGAGAGTCTTTTCCCGCATGGCAGATCAATGGAGAGTGCATCGCAGTTAGAAGAGGAAAGGAGGCTTTGCTATGTTGCAATTACAAGAGCAATGGAAAAACTTTACATTACACATGCAGAATCAAGGCGTCTTCATGGAACAGATACCTTTAATCCACCTTCAAGATTTTTGCGGGAAATTCCAAAAGATCTAATTGATGAAATAAGACCTAGAGCACAAACCAATATTCCTTATAATAGAAAAGACTTCAATGAGACAAAAATTGAATTTGAGGAGGAGATAGGTATTGCTCTTGGACAAAAAGTTTTACACAAAAAATTTGGTGAGGGTATTGTGCTTAACTATGAAGGCTCGGGAGATGCTGCAAGAGTTCAAGTAAATTTTGATAGTTCAGGAACGAAGTGGTTAGTTATGGCTTACGCAAACCTAGAAAAAATTTAATGAGAAATTTAACTTACATATTAACTTTGATAGTTTTGGTTGGTTGTTCTGGCGAGCAATCTACAGGATTAGACGAAGATGTCTTGAAAGAAAAAAAATATAATTGGCGCTTGGTTACATCATGGCCAAAAAATTATCCTGGTCTAGGCATGGCACCTGAAAGAATTGCTGATCTTGTTGAAGAAATGAGTAATGGGCAGATGACCATTACTGTTTATGGTGCAGAAGAACAAGTTCCTGCTTTTGGTGTGTTTGATGCTGTATCAAGTGGCTCACATCAAATGGGTCACAGTGGCGGCTATTTTTGGAAAGGCAAAGTCCCAGCTGCTCAATTTTTTACAAGTGTTCCTTTTGGACTAACAGCTGATGAGATCAATGCTTGGGTATACAGAGGTGGTGGCTTGGAGTTATGGCGAGAAATATACCAACCCTTTAATATTTATCCGATCCCAGCTGGAAATACAGGAACACAGATGTTTGGATGGTTTAACAAAGAAATAAATTCTTTAACAGATATTAAAGGACTAAAAATGCGTATACCCGGAATTGGTGGAGAGGTTTTAAAAGAAGCTGGAGGCATTCCAGTAACTCTGCCAGGTGGAGAACTTTTTACAGCGCTTCAAACAGGAGTTATAGATGCTACAGAATGGGTAGGCCCATATAACGATTTAACATTTGGATTTCATCAAGCAGCTAAATACTATTATTATCCTGGATGGCACGAGCCTGGGCCTATGCTAGAACTATTGATTAATTTAGATGCATGGAATTCTCTTCCTAAGCATTTGCAAGTAATAATAGAAACCGCATCAAAAGCTGTTAATCAAGATATGCTGGATGAATATTTAGCCAGAAATAATCAAGCATTAACCGAGTTAGTTGACGTCCATGGTGTCGAACTAAGAAGATTACCTGATGATGTTATTGAAGAATTTAGACTAATTTCAAATAAAATTTTAGATGATTTAGCAAAGGATGATGAAAATATTGCTAAAGTTTATGAGTCATATAAAAATTTCAAAAAAGATGTTTCTGAATATCATAAAATCTCAGAAGACGCATTTGTAGAAGCAAGAAACAAATAGTGCTTGAAAACCTAACTTTTAAATCTCTTGGAACTGTGAATTATCACGAAACTTTAGAAATGATGAAATCTCATATCAAAGATAAAAATTTCAGTAATGAAATTTGGATGCTTGAACATCCACCAATTTTTACTTTAGGAACTGCAGCCGATAAAAATCATATAATAAATCCGAAGAATATACCTATTGTTCAATCAGATAGAGGTGGAGAGGTCACATATCATGGACCTGGACAATTAGTCATTTATTTTCTCTTAGATATTAAAAAACTTAACTTTAGTCCTAAGAAGCTTGTAAGTACTATTCAGTTATTCGTAAAAGAGTTGCTAGAAGAATTTTCGATTGATTCAAATTTTATCGAAGGCGCACCCGGTGTTTATGTAGAGGAAAAAAAAATTGCTTCAGTGGGATTGAGGATTTCAAAAGGCAAGTCTTACCATGGAATTAGTATAAATTATGATATGGATCTTTTACCTTTTAAACAAATTAATCCATGTGGTTACAAAGAGCTAGAAGTAACGCAGATAAAAGATTTAAATAAGGATATTTCTAAATTACAATTAGAAAAAATATCAATAGATTTACTTAGAAAAATTTTTTAAATGGAAATTATAGCAACAACTAAAATCACAAATAGGGATGGTATAAAGGCTGTTAAAAATGGCCAAAAATTAAACAAATATTTTGAAATACCTACACCAAAGAAACCAAGTTGGTTAAAAGTTAAGGCTGAGTTTAATCCTAATTTTCACAAGGTAAAAGAACAAGTTCAAAGCAAGCAACTATATACAGTTTGCGAAGAAGCTCATTGCCCAAATATTAATGAATGTTGGTCTGCTGGAACCGCAACTTTTATGCTAATGGGTTCTGTATGCACAAGAGCATGCAAGTTTTGTTCGGTTGATACTGGAAATCCAAATGGATGGCTTGATAAAGATGAACCTTTGAATACTGCAAAAGCTGTCGAAATTATGAAGCTTAAGTATGTAGTTTTGACTTCAGTTAATAGAGACGATCTTCCTGATGGAGGCGCTCAACATTTTGCAAATACTGTAAAGCTAATTAAAGATTTAAATCCTGACACGGCTGTAGAAGCACTTACTCCAGATTTTAAAGGGCTCTCATCATCAATTGAAACTTTGGTTAATAGTGGATTAGAAGTTTTTGCACAAAATATTGAAACTGTTGAAAGACTTACTCACCAAGTTAGAGATATTAGAGCAGGTTATCAACAAACACTTGATGTACTTGCTGAATCAAAGCAAATTAACCCAAAAGTTCTTACTAAAACGAGTATTATTCTCGGATTAGGAGAAACTGATTCTGAAATAGAACAAACGCTAAATGATTTAGCAAAAAATAAAGTTGATATTGTCACAATTGGTCAGTATTTGAGACCAACAAGAAACCATCATCCAATTGAAAGATGGGTCACGCCAGAAGAATTTGAGAGATATAGACAAATTGGACTCAAAAAAGGATTTCTTGAGGTTGTTTCAGGCCCAATGGTTCGATCTAGTTACAGAGCTGAGAGAGCTCTTGAAAAAAATAACGCTGGCTTATAGATTAAAATCTTTACCAAGACTTTCTCTTACTTTCTTAGTCCAGACTTCATATCCTTTTTTATTCATATGCAATCCATCTTCAATGAATAACTCTGGCATTCTTGTTCCATCTTGATTTAGCATAGGATCCCAGATATTTATATATTCCAAGTAAGCGTCGTCACTTGCGAGCAATTTAATTGAACTATTAAAAATTCTTTCTTCTTTATCAAGATATAGTCTATCAATTGTTGGTTTTATTCCGATTACATAAACTTTGATGTTTCCAAACTCATTCCTAACAAGATTCAAGAATTTTTTGAAATCTTTCAAAGTTTCTTCTGGAGTCTTTAATGCAGTTAGATCATTTGTTCCACAAAAAAAGACAATAGCCTTTGGATTATATGGCTTAACAATATCTTCAAAATGATAAATAACATGCGAAATTTGTGCTCCACCAAAACCACGATTTAACACCTCAAGTGGTTTCATATCCTCATTCAAAGAATCCCAAAATCTAATACTTGAACTACCTGTAAATAGAATTTTCCCTTTTCCAGGAAAATTTTCTTTATCAAGTTTCTTAAATTCATTTATTTCATTAATGAATGCATCATCCTTACTCCATTGCTGAATATATAAAGCCTCTTTTTTAATTTCAAAAAAAGACATTTCGACGCCAATCTTTTTTGCTTGATTTTGGACTCTATC
>LULP01000386.1_pt1 | contig 10449 bp, 12 predicted proteins | sample 728111 | NCBI WGS metagenome assembly LULP01 (sample SAMN03860286, study PRJNA289734) | marine metagenome | biome: seawater column; feature: ocean; material: water; isolation source: Red Sea water column Station 149 - depth 25m | place: Saudi Arabia: Red Sea | collected 2011-10-15 | depth 25 m
GACGTGCTCATGGCTCTCACTGCCTTGAGGAACTCACGATCGGTGAACGCGACAACCCTCTCGCCTCGCCTGCAACGCAACGTCGGCGATGCGCAACGAGTTCTCGAACGGATGCAAAGCGCTTCTCTCGTCCATCCCACGAGAGGGACCGCACGACGAGCCCACCCCAACTACACATTGACACCAACGACGGTCGCAGCGATGCGGTCGGCCATCACTTACCGCACTTCGACCGTCGATCACGATGATCAAAAACTATTGCGCCATCTCAAGCGGCATGGACGTATCACCAACGAGGATGTTCGAAACTATCTCGACTGCGACGTTGAGACAGCCCGGAACAGACTGACTCGTCTGCGCCGGCGCGGCGTCATCGACTTCGCACCCGACGCTCCGCGACGTGGAGCGTTCGTGGAGTACGTACTCGTCAGGGAAAGCGAACGGTCCTTGCCAGAAAGGCCCGCTCCGAAGCCCAGCGTCGACCAGCCGGCGCTGTTCGACGGGGACGTCTGAGGGGCCTCGTTCTCTTGGCGCGAAGCGCCGTCTGACACGGTTGGGCCGAATCAGTACACGGCGACGACGTCCACGAGGATCGCCGGCCCCTCCAGCCACGCCTTCACGTCGTCGGCGGGTAGTTCGAGTTCGAAGGCGAGATGCGAGTCATCAGCATCCGCTTCATCAGGTGCTCCCAATCGTGCAACAGCCATTCCTCGCTGCTGAGGAACCCCTCGCCGCCTCCGTCGATCAACTGACGCACTGTACCGTGGACACGCACTCGTCCTTCGATTCGAGCGACTGAGGCACCACCGACAAAGTTATCGGGGTCGAAATGGAGGAACACGCGTTGGGCAAGGCTGGAGTCCTTCATCTCCAGGAGCAATGGGATGGGAAGCAACTCGTTGCTCAGGTACACCTGCTTGAGCTGCGAGGCGAACTCAGGATCGGAGTCAATATCGACGTCCCCGAGGTCGGTCAGATCCAGGTCGGATGCCTCCATGACTCTCCGAAGAAGGTAGAAGACCTTCCCCGCCATGCTGGCCGTCGTCAGGGTCGTCAATCCCTCGAGTTCCACGAGATCGTTGATGCTTAGTGGCTGCTCTTCCTTGGGCTCGACCATCAGGATGCCCTCGTGTGTCAACGCGTCGATGATGCGACTGGCCGTCGAACGAGCGGTCGGCTCCAACCGATAACTCGACTGGTACTCCACCGTCGTTCCCCGATCTCCGGAGAGGCCTAAGCCCGAAAGGCCGACGGAACCGCCCGCGGTGCGGCGCGTCGAAGCCGTTTCTACGATGTCGGACTGTCGCGGCACTGCGAGATCGTGGTACTCCGCGTACGCAAGAAGGGCATCTGTGTCGAGGTACGTCGGGTTTCGAAGCGCCATGGCCCCATCATCTCTTCTCGTTACGACATCAAAGCGTCCTACTCTTGCGCGCTTGGGTACGCAGGTCGCTCAGGGTCGAGTCCCAGATGGCGGGTTGGCTGCGTTCTAGTGTCGCGCGTCTGAAGTTGTTTGACGGGTCGAGCGGGGGTCGGCGGTCTTGCTCCCGGCCGCTTGGGTGACAGCCATCCAGCCTTCTGACCGGGAGCTTGCGTGCAGCGGGCAACGTGGGCAGGATGAAGTTTAGTTCAGCATGCACTGTATTGTTCAGTGCATGCTGACTCTTGCCTCCCGCTTGGATGCCATGCAGCGCCTGGGCCGGGCGATGGCCGACCCCACTCGCTCTCGGATACTCCTGTCGCTGCTGGCGTGCCCAGCGCACCCGGCAGAACTCGCCAACGCTCTGGACCTGACGCGCTCGAACGTGTCCAACCACCTGGGGTGCCTGCGGGACTGCGGGATCGTGGTCGCCACCCACGAAGGCCGTCAGGCCCTCTACGAGATCGCTGACCCCCACCTTTCGCGTGCTCTCACCGAGCTGGTCGAGGTCAAGTTGGCCGTCGACGAGGACGCTCCCTGCCTCGACGTCACCTGCGAGGTGCCCGGCTGCCATGAAGAGAGCTCTAGGGCATGACGGTCACGGCACTGCTCCAAGCGATCGGGCTCTTCGTCGCGACCAACACCGACGACATCATCGTGCTCTCGCTCTTCTTCGCCCGCGGAGCTGGACGTCCGGGGACGACGGCGAAGATCCTGGCCGGGCAGTACCTCGGTTTCGTCGGGATCCTCGCCGCCGCACTGCTGGTGACCGTGGGGGCGGGGTGGGCGCTGCCAGAGGAGGCCATCCCCTACTTCGGGCTCGTCCCCCTCGCGCTGGGCCTCTGGGCCGCGTGGCAGGCCTACCGCGGCGAGGACGACGACGATGATGCCGCCGTGTCCGGCAAGAGCGTTGCAGTGGCGACCGTCGCCGGCGTCACCTTCGCCAACGGTGGGGACAACATCGGCGTCTACGTCCCGGTGTTCCTCAACATCAGCACTCCCGCTGTCATCACCTTCTGCATCGTGTTCCTCGTGCTCGTGGCGGTGCTGGTGGCCATGGCCCAGTTCATCGCCACGCGTCGACCCATCGCCGAGGTCCTCGAACGGTGGGAGCACATCCTCTTCCCCATCGTCCTGATCGGATTGGGCGTCGCGATCCTCGTCGGTGGCGGCGCGTTCGGCCTCTAGTGTCGCGCGCCTGAACTGGTTCGCCGTGTGGCGTGGGGCAGGATCTCCTCGGCGGTCTTGGTCCAGATGAATGGGTGGCAGCGCTCGTTCCAACCGTCGATGAAGGTGCTGATCGCTGCGACGAGTTGCTTGACGCTGTCGAAGGAGCCGCGGCGGATGGCCTGTCGGGTGATGATCCCGAAGAAGACCTCGACGAGGTTGAGCCAGGACCCGCTGGTCGGGGTGAAGTGCAGCGTGATCCGCGGGTGCTTGGCCAGCCACTGCTTGATGTCCTCGTGCTTGTGCGTGTGGTAATTGTCCAGGACCACGTGCAGTTCCCGGCGCGGGTAGGCCCTGGCGACCTTCTTGAGGAAGTCGAGGAACTCGGCCTTGCCGTGCCGGTCATAGCACTGATCGGTTACCGCACCGGTGGCCACCTCAAGAGCGGCGAACAGCGTGGTGGTGCCATTGCGATTGTAGTCGTGGGTCCCCTTCTCCGGCAAGCCCGGTCGCAGCGGCAAGAGCGGGGCGGTCCGGTTCAAGGCCTGGATCTGGGACTTCTCATCCACGCACAGCACGACCGCCTTCTCCGGCGGGTTCAGGTACAGCCCGACCACGTCGCGGACCTTGGCCTCCAGCTCCGGGTCGGCGGAGAACTTGAACGTCTCCCGCCGCCACGGCTTGACCCCGTACTTGCGCCAGGCGCGGGCCACAGTGGCATCCCCGATCCCCAGGTGCTGGCCCAGTAGCCGCGAGGACCAATGCGTCACCCCGAGCCTGGCCGGTGGCGGCTCAAGCGTGGTGGCGATGATCCCGACATCATCGACGCGCTTCGGTCGGCCCGAACGCTCCTCGTCCTCCAGGCCAGCGAGCCCGTCGACGGCGAACCGGTCACGCCACTTGATCACCGTCGGACGCGAAACCCCGACCTGCCGAGCCACCGTAGAGGTGCCCGCCCCCGCCGCGACGGCCAGCACGATCCGCGCCCGCTGCGCACGTCCCGCCGGCAACGTGCGCGACCGTGTCCACGAGGTCAGGGTCGCACGATCCTCAGCGCTGATCTCCAGTACAGATGACGGCATACGCCATCATCCCATACTGTCAACGAATTAATGACGCGCGACACTAGACGCCGAAGGGCAGCACGTCCTGAGTTTCGGATACCTCAAGAGGGCGATCTCTCCGCGCGAGGCGCGCTTCGATCAGAGGAAGGTACGACGTTTCACGCTCGATGCTGATGCTTCGCCGCTTTTCGAGGAGCGCCGCCTCAGCGGTAGTACCCGATCCCGCGAACGGGTCCAGCACGATGCCATTCTCTGGAGTTACGAGGCGGATGAGGAAGCGCATCAGGTCGAGCGGCTTCACGGTTGGGTGGGCCACTCCGTCGACCTTCACTCGTTCGCTCTGGTTCGGCTTGGCCACGCGCAAGGCGGGATAGAGGGACCGCGACGATCGCGCGTCAAGCTCATGCAAGAGCAGATCCTCGACGATGGCGTTCGACGGCCACCGCCCCGCCCTGGTCCCGTCCGGCACGCGCGTTCCGTCGATGTCGAGCGCGCCTGTGCCGTGCTCAAGGACGTTAGCCAGCACTGTGCCGATGATCGGTTTCCGCACGAGGATGGCGGGTTCGTACACGGGCGTTAGCGTGGTGCTCTTTCCTCGGACCTGGTCCACGACTGACGGGCCCAGATCCTTCGCGACTCGGCCGAGGTCGCCCGTCTTGGGCCGTCCAGATCCGTGGATCCAAGCGATCGTATCGCGCACTTCGAAGCCCACGTCCTCCGCTGCAACGGTCAGCCGATGCCAGGTCCTCGTGCCTCCGAACGCAATCAAGTGCCCTCCCGGGCGGAGGGCACGGAAAGCCTCAGCCAGCCACACTGCGCACCATGCCTGGAAGGCGACGGGGTCGTTGTCTGCGTAACCGCGCGAGTGGGTCGCCTTCTCGTTCCAGTTCTGCGACTGCATGCCGAGCATCGACTGATCTGCACTTCCTCGGTCGATGGCGTACGGGGGATCCGTGACAACCGCGTCGATCGTTTCGGTACCGAAGGTCTTCATGATCTCGATGCACGACCCCGTCAAGACTTGGTGCCGCGGGGTGAGCCTGTTCTTCTTGGGTTCCATGCAGCGCCTTATCGGCGCATCAACGCTCGACCAGATCGCCATCTAGACGACGCGGTTCGGGTGGGGGTACCCGACCGCCAGGCTCACCTTGTCTAACGGATTGAACCCGACCCGACGTCTCCGCCGACGCGGCCTGCCCTCAACCGCGCTTACACACTCATGGGCTTCATACGTAACATGAGTGTATGCATACGACCGTCGACGCAGCCCGCCGCCTGACGGTCAGTCCCGCTCGCGTCCGGGCACTCATCCACTCGGGGCACCTCGAAGCAGTGCGCCTCGGGCGGGACTGGCTCATTGAGGAGCGAAGCCTTGCGGAGTTGGCCGCTCGGCCGCGACCGGCCACCCACCGGCCGTTCTCAGGACGGATCGCTTGGGCGACCGCGCAAGAGGCGGCGGGCGCGATCAGCCCGTGGGTCTCGAGTTCTGAACGGTCGCGCGTTCGGAGTCGACTCCGCGGCGAGTCGCCCACCGACGTGTGGCGGGCGCGCCTCGGTCACCGTGCGGCCTCCATACAGCGATTCAAGATCCATCCCACGAATCTGGCAGGTCTGCTGGAAGACAGCCGTGTCCACGAGACTGCGCTCGGTGGGAGGATCCCTTCACACCTCAACGTCGTCGGCGGGACTTCGCTTCTGTGGTGCGCCAGCGACGTGCTTGACGACCTCGTCCTGACCTACGGCCCACTTCGATCCTCAAGTCCGAATCTCGCTGTGCGATGTCTGCCTGCTGGCGTGCACCTCCAAGCGGGAGCACCTGTCCCGCCGCTGATCGCGGCTGCGGACTTGTGCGACGAGGGTGATGCTCGTTCAGTGAGGGCTGGGGAGCGACTTCTCACCCATGCGATCGAGTCCTTCAAGACATAGCGAGGAGGGCCCCCTTCCGCCAGCGCATGCGAGGCAGGTGGCGACCTGAGTCTGAGCAAACCCCGCTTGAGTTCGTGAGGTGCACCGGACGCGGCGCCTCTGGCCGGGTACTGTCGGATCAAGTTCTTTGTTGCGATCGCGCCCTACGAGTCAGGAGCGGACGGTGGAGACGAGCAGCGTCCCTTACGACGACCAGACCCCGGAGCAACAGGCCGTGACGCGTGCGCAATGGAACACTGAGATCGCCAGAACCCGCGCTTCGCTCAACTACGAAGAACTGTTTGCTGCTCGCGGCGAGGTGTACTCGGAGGCCACGCCGGACGGTCGACTACTGCGCCACCCGGCGGCCCCGCCTGAAGAGGCGGACAAGACTCGGTAGACGGTGGGCGCCTCTGAATCTTGGATCGAGCGCTCACACGGCTCCGCACGGCCCCTAAGACACCTTCAACCGATGTCCCGCGAAGCCTTCTCCGGTCGGCTGTCCGCGCTTTAATCCCTCCAGCGGTCTCAGATGGTGGAGCACCCTGACTGGGTACCTCCAGCCCACTCGAAGCTGCTGGACACTTGGCGTTGGCAAGAGCACTGTGCTGCGGATACTGCGTGACGCGGGGCGAGAGGGACGGCGCTTGACCTGACCGGGGAATTTGCAGCCGCCTGCCCTTCACGATCGCGCCCTCGTTGTTAGTTCAAGGAAAGCACGATCTCCTGATCCGGCTCCAAACTGAGGTCGGCAGGGTCGCCATCAAACTTCGCCCCGTTACTGGTGACGTCGACCTTGCTGCCCGGCTCTGCTTCGACGCCACCGATCTGCTCAGGCGACAGCGCCACTCCCCATTGGGTGAAGAGTTGTCCGAGAGTGAACTGTTCGCCAACCGAATCGGCTTCGATGTGGATGGTGCCGTCGCCGTCATGCGTGTGAAGAGCAGACATTGCACCGGTTGCGGGGTCGACGCCGATGTTCGGCGAGACCGAGACTTCTTCGCCGTCGATGATGATGCGCAGGCTCGGGTGATAGTGCTCGGCCGTGCCCATGGGTCCTAGATCAAGGCCAGCAGCTTTCGCGTGAGCCAGGACATCAGCCGGGGTTTGCCAAGGCGGCTTCGACGTGGCGTCTGGTGTTGGCAAGACGACGACATTGCGTGCGTCCGACGGTGCCTGTCCCTGGTCGGTGGCGCAACCAGTTAGGCCCGCAATTGCAGCGAGCGTGACGATCGTTGAGGAGCGAAGGTTCATGAGCGACTTCTTCCACGTGATGAAGGACAAGCAGATGGACAAGCACCGCGCTGCATCAGCGCGGTGCGTTGGCGCCCCCGCCCATCGAGAAGCGGGGGCGCCGACTCCCGCAACTACTTGAGGAGCGCTTCCATCTGCTTGATCTCGGCCTGCTGCGTCGACTCGATGGTCTTGGCCAGAGCGATGGCGTCCGGGTTCTCTCCGTCGGCAATCTCAGTCTTCGCCATGCCCAGCGCACCTGAGTGGTGCTCGATCATCATCGAGAGGAACGCCTGGTCGAACGCGTCACCTGACTTCGACTCAAGGTCCGCCATCTCGGAGTCGGACATCATCCCCTCCATGTCGTGACCGCTGTGGTCCATCCCGCCCATCGAGGATCCATCGGACGAGGCATTCCAATCCTTCAGCCAACCCTGCATGGTGGCGATCTCTGGTCCCTGGGCTGCTTCGATCTTGGAGGCCAGGGCCTTCACCTCCGACGATCCAGCGCGCGTTGCCGCGAGCTTGGACATTTCAACTGCCTGCTCGTGATGCGGGATCATCATCTGCGCGAACATGACATCCGTGTCGTTGAACTTCGCGGAGGTGCTGCTCGCGCTTGACGTGTCGGACGAGTTCGAGTTCGCCGAATGCCCGTCATGACCGGACGTATTGTTGATGGCGAGGTAGGCGCCAACTGCGACGACGACAACGATCGCGAACGCGACAATGGCGCCCTTGGTACTGATGGTCTTCATAATTCTTGAAACTCCTTGTGATTAATCTGGTAATAGAAGTTGAGCAAACCTCAACTTCTCACCGGCGATTCACACAGAGTTCCGTGACGAGATCTGGGGGTGGCGGATGACGACCTGTCACATCGCTGACTGCACCAGGCTCCAGGTCGATGCAGGGCACCAAGACGAATGATGACGCGGTCAGCGCAGGCGCAGTGTCGGGACCCGCGCCACCAGAGGCGGCTGGCGTGCTCGAGCACAGGTCACTGGAGTGCGCGCTTGCAGGGGATTTTGTCGGCTTGCCGCTCGGATCCTCGACATCGACCGCAGTGTCGTCATGACTGTGCTCCGACATCAGCGTGGGTGACGTCGGGGTCGGCATCCCCGACATCGCGCCAACACACGCTTGCGTCTGCCCGACTCCTCCGTGCATGACGACGAGGCCGAAAGCGACCACCAGGACGACCAGCCCACGCCGTGCAGCGAGAGCAGCACGAGAGACCACCGACGTCGAGACAGGTCTCATGACGACGCTCCTCCGATCTCGCGGCCAGACTGGTGTGCCTCCATGACAACGATGGGCACGCCACGCGAGTTCCCAGGAGACAGTGTCGATGATCTTTTGAAACGGAAATCCACTACTTCTATTATCTCATAATTCCCAGTTCCGATGAATATGCATTCTGTCATTGGCCCACAGGGTCGATGGTCAGGCGATTCCAGGCGGTCAGATAATCATCGCAACGTGTAGCCCGCAGCCCGGACCGCTGTTTCGATGCTTTGTCGCGAGGTGCCCTTATCCATCTGCACCTCGAGGCGACCGGTTGCAAGATCAACCGAGACCTCTCGGACCCCGTCCACCTGTCCGACGCTGTCACTCACCGAGCCCACGCAGTGGCCGCAGGTCATGCCTTCGACCTCGAAGACCTCCGGCGCGCGGGTCGTCAAAGACTCGACGCCGAGAACGACGTCACTCCTTGAGTCACCGCAGTTGCATGATGTGCACATCAGTCCACCTTCGTTGATTGATTCGAGTCTGGTTGTCGGGGCTGTCGCTCAAGCGGACCGCAGGAGGCGGGCCATGGCGTCGTTGACTTCCTTGAGCTTCGCCTTCATGTCGGAGCCGCCACCACGTGCTGCATCAGCGACGCAGTGCGCCATGTGCTCGTCGAGTAGCTCCAGCGCAACGGCTTGCCACGCTTTGGTCGCGGCAGACACTTGAGTGAGTACGTCGACGCAGTAGGTGTCTTCGTCCATCATCCGGCTGATGCCCTTCACCTGGCCTTCGATCCTGCGGAGTCGGCGCAGATGGCTGTCTTTTTCGATGGAGATACCCCGGAGCAGAGTCGGGCGCTCCATCCTGAGCGTGATCGTTCACGGTCATACCGACTTCCTTTCTCGATCATCGGTGTGCGCCAGGTCTTCCTGACTGATCTCCCTTGGGCGCAGATCGAGCCGGCGCAGCAGCTGCGCGTTGAGCGCCACCACGATGGTCGAAGCCGACATCAGGATCGCTCCCACCGACATCGGGAGGATGAAACCAATCGGGGCAAGGACACCAGCGGCCAGGGGAACGGCTGCCAAGTTGTAGCCCGCGCCCCACGCCAGGTTCTGCATGCTCTTTCGGTAGGTCGCACGGGACAGGTCGATGATCGAGAGCACCGAGCGAGGGTCGTCCGAAGCCAGGATGATCCCGGCAGAGGCAATCGCGACGTCGGTGCCCGCGCCGATGGCAACCCCGACATTCGCCTGAGCCAACGCGGGAGCGTCGTTGACACCGTCGCCAACCATGGCGACGAGCCGACCCTCCTCCTGCAGTTCCGCGACCTTGCTGGCCTTGTCCTCCGGCCGTACACCGGCAAAGACACGGTCAATGCCCAGAGCGGTTCCTACGGAGTGCGCTACAGCTTCGGCGTCTCCGGTGATCATGACGACCTGAACACCACGCTCGTGGAGCTGATCGATGGCAATCCGCGATTCGGCGCGGATCTCGTCAGCCAGGCTAACGGCACCAATGACCTCACCGTCGCGGAGCACGTGCAAGATGATCGATCCATCCCGCCGCCATTCGTCCGCGACCTCGAGCTCACTGCCACCGGCTTGCTGGAGAAGCGCTGGCCCACCCACCTGTACGCGGCGCCCGTCGATGAGCGCACTCACACCAACCGCAGGATGAGAAGAGAAGTCCGTGGCCGCAGGCACCGGCACGCCGCGCTCCTTGGCGGAACGCACGATGGCGCGAGCCAACGGATGCTCGGAGTCGGTTTCGGCTGCTGCCGCGAGCGCAAGCACGTCGTCGGCCGAGATGCCGCCGGAGGGCGCAGGCTCGATAGCAGTCACCGTCGGCTTGCCCTTCGTGAGTGTGCCCGTCTTGTCGAAGAGCACAGTGTCGACCCGTCGCATCTGCTCCATGGCCACGCGGTCCTTCACAAGGACTCCCGCGCGGGCGGCTCGCTCAGTCGAGATGGAGATGACCAGCGGGATCGCCAATCCGAGTGCGTGCGGACACGCGATGACCAAGACCGTGATGGTGCGGATGACCGCGTCTTCGGGCAGGCCGAAGATCGACCAGACCACTGCCGTGATGATGGCTGCACCGAGGGCGTACCAGAACAGCCAGCCAGCGGCGCGGTCAGCGAGTCGCTGCGTGCGCGACGCAGATGCCTGAGCGTCAGCCACCAACTTCTGAATTCCCGCGAGCGTGGTTTCGTCGCCCGTCGCCGTCACTTCGATACGCAGTCCCGAGTCGGTTGCCACAGTGCCGGCAACGACCTGCTCGCCGACCTCCCGGCGAACGGGTCGAGACTCGCCCGTGATCATTGATTCGTCCATCGAGGCAGAGCCATCGACGATCCTGCCGTCAGCCGACACGCGGCCGCCCGGTCGGACGATCACGACGTCGCCTACTGCGAGAGAACTGGGC
>LULP01000384.1_pt1 | contig 10422 bp, 12 predicted proteins | sample 728111 | NCBI WGS metagenome assembly LULP01 (sample SAMN03860286, study PRJNA289734) | marine metagenome | biome: seawater column; feature: ocean; material: water; isolation source: Red Sea water column Station 149 - depth 25m | place: Saudi Arabia: Red Sea | collected 2011-10-15 | depth 25 m
CCTATTCATATCTTTAAAAGACGGTTTCTCATCAATAGTCTCATATCTAGCATTAATTAGATTCATAGGCTTTTTGGCCCAAGATGGTGAGTAATTCCATTCCATCCACTCAGGCTTATTTGTATACACAAGAACTTTTGAACTAGGGCAGATATTGAAGTTTTGTTCGATATCTATTTCAAATTTTTTCTTTACTTCTTTCTTGTTTGTAAGAGTGTACCTTCCGCACATACGGCTATTTGCTGAACTTGTCCCAATTATTTTGAGCTTTGAATTCATTAAGTTTTTCATCCCACTCAGAAAATTGTCTTTGGTATTCAGAATTTTCCTTATCAGAATCTGGTTCGTCTCCTATCTTATAGAATGCAGCGCTTCGATTCTTGCATATGTGTGTGTATTGATTCTGTTTCATCAAGTCTAAAGAAAGATAAAATTCCTCACATTGTTGTAAGGTTCCATCTCCAATTTTTGATTTACTTTTTTCAGTCAACCTCCGAAAAGAGCCCGTAAGTTCTTTTACAGAACTTGGTGACAAATTAGTTCCAAACTTTTCATTGAAATGTTTTTCTTTTCTTAATTGATTATCCCAGTCTATTACTCTTTTTTTAACTATGTCTATCATACTAAATATTCTTCCTATTCTTTATGAGACCTTCTACTACGGTGGAGTCAGCAAGAGTAGAGGTATCTCCAAGATTATTATAATCATTTATAGAAATCTTTCTCAAAATTCTTCTCATAATTTTACCTGATCGAGTTTTTGGCAGCCCCTCAGTGAATTGCAAGAAATCAGGCTTAGCTATTGATCCAATTTCTTGTTTAACCCATTGTAGTAACTCATTTTCAAGGTCAGTACTTGCTTTGACATTTTTATTCAATGCAACAAAAGCATACAGTCCTTGACCTTTAATCTTATGGGGATATCCAACTACTGCTGCCTCTGATACGTCTTTATGAAGCACAAGCGCGGACTCTACCTCTGCAGTACCCAAGCGATGTCCTGAGACATTTATGACATCATCTACTCTTCCGGTTATCCAATAATAACCATCTTCATCCCTTCTGCATCCATCTCCTGAAAAATAACGACCGGGATATTGAGTAAAATATGTATCTATAAATCTTTTGTGATCACCGTAAACTGTTCGCATTTGACCAGGCCATGACATATTTATACATAAACTGCCCTCTCCAGGACCTTTAATTTCATTGTTATTATCATCAACTAAAACTGGTTCGATTCCAAAAAATGGTAGTGTTGCTGAACCCGGTTTCATATCAATAGCTCCGACAAGTGGCGTTATCATAATGCCTCCTGTCTCTGTTTGCCACCAGGTATCCACAATTGGACAGTCAGAATTTCCAACCACGTCATAATACCAACGCCACGCCTCAGGATTAATGGGTTCTCCTACACTTCCCAAGATCCTGAGAGATTTTCTAGATGTCTTATCAACATGCCCTTTACCTTCAGACATAAGTGCTCTTATGACTGTAGGTGCGGTATATAGAATATTCACCTCATACTTATCAACAATCTCCCAAAACCTGCTGGGTGTTGGATAGTTTGGAACTCCTTCAAACATAATTGTTGTAGACCCATTACACAATGGTCCATAAATTATATAAGAATGTCCGGTTACCCATCCCACATCTGCAGTGCACCAGTAAATATCGTCGTCATGACAATCAAAAATATATTGATGTGTAATAGATGCATATACAAGATATCCACCCGTGGTATGTAATACACCTTTTGGCTTCCCTGTTGAGCCGGAAGTGTACAGAATAAATATCGGGTCCTCAGAGGACATTTTTTCTGGTTCGCAAATGGCTGAAGCAGAAGACACTAAATCGTCGTACCAGTGATCAATACTGCTGTCCCAATTAATTGCATTACCAGTTCTTTTCACGACAACACATTTCTTAAAATCCTCTATCTTGGAAATGGCCTTATCAACATTTTCCTTTAGGGGTATTGTCTTGCCGCCTCTGACGCCCTCATCCGCAGTTATTATGTATTTGGAATCACAATCTTCTAAACGACCTGCGAGAGCCTCGGGAGAAAATCATCCGAATACAACAGAATGGACAGCGCCGATTCTGGCACATGACAACATAGCAATGGCAGCTTCAGGAATCATAGGCATATAAATGGTAACTCTGTCGCCTTTTTTTACACCTAAAGATTTTAACCCATTAGAAAATTTACATACTTCTGTGAGAAGTTCTTGATATGTAATTTTTCTCGAATTAGAGGGATCATCTCCCTCCCAGATAACTGCAATCTTGTCAGCATTTTTTTCTATATGTCGGTCGAGGCAATTATATGATGCGTTAAGTTCGCCATCTTCATACCACCTAATATATAGCTCATCTTTCGCATATGAGTAGTCTCTAACCTTTGTATAGGGAGTAAACCAATCTAATCTTTGTCCTTGCTCAAACCAAAACTCATCCGGTTTAGAGATAGATTGTTCGTACATAGCTTTATAATCATCTTTTTTTATAAAGGCTTTTTCAGTAATCCAATCTTTAGATTTATAAATATCAGATGAGCTCATTTGTTTGAATATTCCTCGTATTCATTCACGTCTCTTAAAAAGTAGGATATTTCAGCTATAATTATCATTTACCTCCCCTTTTTTTATTGACCATCCTCTAATATTACATAATATCAAAATAAAGAAGAGTAATAGTATAAATATATGTACTCAGTTGTATAACTTATCAGAGCTGTTTTTGCTGTATTTTTCAAGATCTCTGAGATGTAAACTAAGTGCATAATGTGACTGCTGTGACTCAATAATGAATAAGATAATTGCTATTGATAAGATAAATACGGCACCGCCAAAGAAATTTAGTGCTATGTTCATGAGGCCTATGTAACCAAATAAAATTGTTAGCAGATTTAGCAAGAATGAAGCCCCAGACAAAGATTGCATCCATCTAAGTAATAATAATCTATAGGAAAGTATTTGGATTCTCTCAGCCGACAGATAGTTGCCTGAATTATCATATGACATAACATGTAATTTTCTAATCAGCATAGCGAGTGCTGTGTATTTATTGGTGAACACTAAAAGCATTATTGGTATAGCCGGAAATAAAAGAGCGGGGTACCATAAGTATATTCCTATATCTTGCATGCTTAAGAGGATGCATATATCATGCCAACACAAATAGTTGAGGGGTATTTTGGAACAAAGATCATCCTAACAATAATTTATATATCTACTTAACTTATCATTAGATCTAGTAAATTCTTATCCGCTTTCTTTGCTGAATCTTTTTTCATAGATTGAATTTAAAAGCAAGTGAGGAAGTGTGAGACATGCCAAGCTAATAAATATATATTTTATTATTGCGCTCTCAAGTGATATTTGTGCTAATGATGATAATAAAAAAAGTGTAATAAAAGTGAAAGCAATTGTTAGAAATAAAAAGAAAAAAACATATTTAGTTAATGAAATCTTTTTTTCAAATAAATTAGAATCTATCAATGCATCTAAGTAGTGTCTTAATGAGTGATGAAAACAGAAATATAAAATAAATGATAATAGGGGTGGGAGATATATAAAGTTTATTAATAGTAGAACATACAATAATAATAATCTTCGTGCGTACAAAAATATTACAGCTAGTACTGTAAGGATATACATAGTTTGATGAAGAGCAGTAAATACAATCTCAGAGATCTCTTGGTTCAGTAGAATAGCAAATAGACTAAAAACATCATCCGTCTGGAAAATTATAGGAGTAAAAATTGGCACTCCCCCCAATATAAACATCAGAATAATATTCCTAGAATCTAGATTACCTGATTCTTCAACTGCAAAATGATACTGAGCCATCAATAAGAATACTATAAGTGCAAAAATCGGTGAAATAACCCATACATATAAGTACAACAAAGATGTTGCTGTATAGACCAAGATAAACTTGCTCAACCAATAATCAGAGTTGGAGTAAAGTTTTTTAGCAACAAGAAAGTCAAAGTATCCATGCGGTATACCTATAATAGTTACAGTTGTAACAAGTAATATCAGTTGAGTATTAATTGAAACTAGACTTGGAGCAAGAATGATAATTACCCAAGATAGAACACTCAGGTTAGTGAGAAGAATTATTTGATATTTACTATATCTTTGATGCTGTGAATGACTTAATTGCATATTTGATGAATATTACTTTAGGCATGTTCCATATGATAGATATTATATCTACCAGCGTTGGTGTGTCAGAGAGAAATCTTATAATTCTCTTTGCCTTATTACGATTAAACATTTCAAAAAGGATTTTTTTACTTTCTGATGGATGATCTCTTATTATCATCAGCAGTAAGTTATCCATTTTTCTGAGAATTTTATTCTTAAGTGTCTTGGGATATTCAATGAATTTTTTACCATTTAACATTCTAATGTATTCGTCTGCTTGTTTTTGAATGTTTAAAAAAGTGTATCCTGTAGAGGCTCTCGTAGAACCTGCGGGAATACCAATTTTGATATAGTTGGATTTGCCCTCGTTTAGTTTTATATTCGTTGTAAGGGGTATTTCACCATACTCTTCTCGAACTACTGAATAACCATCTCCATATTTTTCTTTAATGTAATCATGAACCTCATTAGTCATTAATTCACTGTCCATATTTAGGGATGTGTAATAGGTGGATTCAAATAAATACTTAGCTTTTCCCACTGGAAGACTGTAAAAAAAATGAAACTGATCTTTATCTGAAAAATCCATAAGATGAGCTTTAAAGTTTTCGAGGGGTTCATGGAATTCAACAAAAATTCCTTTAAATATTTGCTTCATACTAAAGGGTGATTTATTTGGTCTGCTATCGAATACATAACGCGCGCTACAATCAAGATTCTCTGAGACTCTGAAAATATATTCAGTACCTTCTAGTCCTATATCTTCAATATTTGTCTCAAAGATAATATCTATGTTTTCACTTTGTTCTAATTCAGAAAAAACAAAATTATCAAAATCATTTGAGTCAATTGTAGAGTAGTTATATGTATTACAATCCAGTGTTGTTTGTGATGAGTTTTTTACTATAAGAGAGCTGTTAGAATAAGCTTGTAAGTGTTCAAATGGATGCTGATATGTATTCCAGTATGACCAAGTCTTCCTATGTCTGTTATCTCTTTTCATATTATCTAGTACGCATACTTTGAGAGGTGACCCAATCAATCTGTAGGCTAGACTAAGACCCGAGCAACCTGCGCCTATTATTACCACATCATACTGTTTCATTGACGTATGGGAGTCCTTGTAGTGATTTATGAAGAGTTTGGTTATGTTGCTTTCTATTAGATTGTATTAAAGACATAGTCATAAACTCAAAAAATGACTTAAAAAATATAATCATCTTTTCACTCAATGTAGTATTTATTTTTTCTTTGAAATACTTTTGTTGTTCTCTTAAAATTTTGTGACCGATAGCCTGATAGAGCCTCAATGCGTAAAGTATAGAAAAGCGCGATCTGATTGGTATAAGTTTGATACCACTTAAGGCGCTATTGTAATAATCATCAGCGAGTTTGATTAGCTTCGTTACAACGGATAGTATTTCTGCGTCTGTCATAGATGAAATTTCATTATCACCTAACATAGTGCTTGGTAAGTATACTCTGCCACCTCTATAGTCAATTAGGACATCCCTGCATATATTTGTTATTTGCATAGCAATTCCTAAGTCTATTGCGTAATATCTTGCTAGGGTACCTTTGATAGATAATACATCACACATCATTAGCCCGACACAGCCAGCTACTTTATATGAATACTTCAACAAGTCGTTAAGATCTTTAATACTGGAACGATTAATATCGGAATTAATACCATTTTTCAATTCCCTTACAACACTACCATCTATCCCCAGTTTGAGAATATATTCTTCTAAGTCATTTGTGTCATCCTTCCTATCAAGGTCCACGTTATCATCATAAAGTCTACAAAAAGAGTAAACTTTAAAAACATCCCTCCTCACGTATTTAGGCAGGAGCCTAGAGGCAATATAGAAAGTTTTGCTATTTGATTTAAGTACATGTTCAAAAGTTCTAGGCATTATATTTAAGTATAAGCTTTTCAGTAACTTTTGCAGAGGATAATACACCTGGTACACCTGCTCCTGGGTGACTGCCTGCACCAACAAAATATAAATTATTGAGTTCTTGAGATTTATTTGAGTATCTAAAATAAGCAGATTGTCTGAAAATAGGCTGTATGCCAAAACCACTTCCATTAAATGAATTCAATTCATTCTCAAAATAGTCAGGTGTAACAAAGAACTGGTCAACAAGATTAGATTTAAGATCAGGTAGTACAGTATCGCTCAGTATGCTTATAACATGCTGACAGAACTCTTCCCCTTTTTCATTCCAGTTAATATTACTTTGATTATTAGCGACAGGCGCAAGAACATAAAAAGAATCGCAACTATTTTGAATGTTTTTCTTATCAGTTGCAGAGGGTCTATGAAGATACAGACTAGGATCGTTTATATAGATTTTATTATCAAAAATATCATCAAGTAGTTCTTTATGTCGTTTGTTAAAGATTATAGTGTGGTGCTGAACATCGCTGTAAATCTTTCTTGTGGAGAAATAAAAAACGAACAGTCCCATTGAATGCTTCAAGATAGATTTTTTGTTAAATATTTTCTTAGGTGTAATTTTAAGTATATTCTCATAGAAATGTGAGGGATCTGCATTACTAACCACTAAATCAGCATCCAAAGTACCCTCAGAAGTCTCTACTGTTTTAATACGCTTATTGTCATGATTAACATTTAAAACTTCACAGTTAGTCTTATACTCTATTCCCTCTTCATCAAACAACTTCTTAAAACCACTCACAATAGAGCGGGTCCCGCCATCTCCATAATAGACGCCCCATTTCCACTCTAAATATTGAATGAGAAGGTAAATAGATGTAGTTGTATATGGATTACCACCTACTAAAAGTGGATGCATGCTGAGTGCTTTTACAAGATTTTCATTATGAAGGTATGACTTTACAGAACTATGTACTGATTTGTAAAACTTGATCCTCATCAACTCGGGTACATAGGGAAACATGCTTTGAATGTTCTCAAAAGGATAATCTGCGAGTTTTAAATATGCCGTATCAAAAATACGTTTGGAATGTTTCAATAGTCTAATATATCCAATAGCATCCTCTTTTGAATAGTTTTTCTTGATTTGATTAAGCATCCCTTTAAGTGATGATCCATAGTCAAAAGAAGATTTATCACTAAATACAAATCTATAATAAGGCTTAACTCTTAATAGATTAAAGTAATCTCTAGAATCTTTCTTGAATAGATGAAATATTTCATTTAATAGATATGGAGCTGTAATTACCGTAGGTCCAGCATCATATTCAAAACCATTATGATAGAGTGTTCTGGCTCTGCCACCGAGATTGTCTAGTTTTTCTAGAACAGTGACATCATGTCCCATTGCTTTTAGTCTGCAAGCAATTGCTAGGCCACCAAAGCCTGAACCAATAACAATAGTTTTTTTCATTTAGACATAATACAAGGAGCGCAAGCGCTCCTTGTACATATTTTTAAGTTTATTTATGCAGTTTCTGCTGAATCTGCTATTGCAGCTGCCCAGATAAATACACCGAATGCGATTTTGTTTACAAAATCTGCAAGGTTATAAATCAAGTTCAAGCTTGCTGCATCTACACCACCCATTAGGTATCCGAATAGATATCCGAGTGGATAAATCGCCCAACCGACTAATACGATCATACGACATGCATTGAATGCCATTTGTGCACCCACGCTTCCACAAGACGTACTTTTTTGTCCTGCTTCACCAGCAAAAATTTCATACAGGATGTATATCCAGCCTGCCATCCCGATGATGAATCCGAGCATCGCATTGATTACTCCAGCTTCACCTAAGTAACCACCAATCAACATGACTAGTGTACCTACAAGCAGTCTATTGAATACACCTGCACTAACAGTTGTTACAGCTGCTAGTATTAAGTAGAATTCGATCATTTGTAACGGTACAGTTAAAATCCAATCGATGTATCTGAATACAGTTGGAGATTCGCCTGTTTCAACCCATACTTCTCTCATATAGAAATAGTGTACAGCTGCGATTAACGTTACTAGTGATATGACTGATAACGATGTTTGCCATTTAGCTGATACTCTTGATCTTTCAGAGAAGAAGAAGAGAGTTGCTGCAACCATCGAAATCGATATTATCCAGAATGTCACCCCTACAAAATCGTTAGCTTGAAGATCCCCAGCGAATGCTACGGATGGTAGAGCTGTTACGAATAGTAGTGAGAGAGCATATGATAAAACGTTCCTCATAAATAACTCCTTTTTTTTAAATTAATTTAAAATTAGATGTATACCCATTCTATATAAAATCGGGCATTTATCAATTATCTATTACAAAAAGTATGGTCAAATTTGGTGCAAATCAGAGAAAAACACCCTGATTTTGATAAATTATGATATTTGGCATGTTAAGTAGAGCCATCAGAATGGGCGAGGTGATGATTCCTAAAATTGCGAATACGATACTCAGGATGCCAGCTGTAAATTCCTTTTGGAGACATGCCAAAGAACCGAGCATCAACGCCAGAGGGCTAAAGAGTGGTGATAAAATAAAAATTCCTATGAACCCAAATATGATACCAAGTGTTCCATAAATAGGAGTTGACTGCTTTATAATAATTTTTTCTTCACTCATTTACTTGTAGTGCATCCTTCTTTTTGAGAATTTTTTCACACGCTCTCTCCATTTTTTATAAGAGCCAAATGAAATATTTTGTTTCATTATTCTTTTAATTTGATCACTGTCTATACCGAAACGTTCATTGATGCTGTCAAAACTTACATCATCAGAAAGAGCCATAAATATAATCTCTCCGATTTGTGCCTCAGTAAGTTTATTATTTTTATTAACAGTCATGCTTAGCAATCACAGGGAGCCTTGAACGATATACTTAAGTATCTTTACTGCCTGACTTTGATCTTTTGTTACCGCGCACGCCGCAGCATCAACCTCTTTAAGTGGGTGTTGATGTTCATCTCCATGAATCACAACTATAGATTTATTCAATGCTGAGGCATAGCCTGCATCGAATGCAGCATTCCACTGTTTGTATTTTTCTCCAAACTTAACTATAACAACATCGCTGTCTTCGATTGATTTTTTTGTGCGGATTGAATTGATGTTGGCGCCTTTGTTGTCTTTCCAGAAATTATTTTCCTCTGCACCCAGAATATCAACTCCACAATTGTCTGATAATTCATGATTAGTAACTGGCGATGAAAAGTTAATATCTAACCCTTCTTTTTTGCACTCATCAATTATTTCTTGTCTCCAATCAGTATGAATTTCACCTGATAAATATACGTTAAGCATTGCGTTCTCCTTGCGTTTACTATTTTAGGTATTATATAAGTTATTCTAATAGTTGTATAATGCTAAAGATCAGGGAGGACTGACTAACTTAAAAATATGGATAAACAAATCATAGCAGTTGGTGGTGGTGGATTTGGAAGAAATCCTGGGCATGGTATTATTGAAAAATATATACTAGATCAATCAGACAAAGATACTCCAAACATTTGCTTTATTCCGACAGCAACAGGAGATAGTGAATCTTATAAAGTTAGTTATTATTCAACAATGACTAAGTTGGACTGTAATCCAACTCATTTAGATTTTTTTAAGAGAACTCCAAACCTTGAAGAATTAATTCAGATGCAAGATATCATCTTTGTAGGCGGTGGAAATACTAAAAGTAATTTTAAAGAATGCATATGAATCAGGAACCATCATGAGCGGAGTTAGTGCTGGCGCGATATGTTGGTTTGAAAAAGGTATTACAGACTCATGGGCAAATAGTCTAAATGTTTTAGACTGCTTAGGTTATACAAAAGGCAATTGTTGTCCGCACTATGATGAAGAGCCTGAGAGAAAACCCTCTTTATCTAATTTCATCTCAAATGGAGAAATTAGTGATTGTTATGCAATAGATGGTGGTTGTGCATTACATTTGAAGAATGACCAAGTTTTCAAAGCGATATCTTTCAAAGATGGTAAAAATTCATTCCTAATAAAGAATGAAAAAGGGAGAGTTACAGAAACTTCAGTGCCTAAAATAAGTCTTTAATGATATAAATATCTCTTTACCGATAGCCTTTGCTAAATGAATAGGAACAGCGTTTCCTATTTGTAAGTTTTTACTAGTTTTGCTTCCATAGAATACATAATTATCGGGAAATCCTTGCAACCTGGCACCTTCCCTTGTAGATAGCGCACGATTCTGAGTAGGATGTATGCAGCGAGATGATGACGGAGTTCCAAAATTCCTTGTAATTGTTGGTGATGGCTGATTATTATTTAATCTCGCATAAGTATTACC
>LULP01000345.1_pt1 | contig 10387 bp, 8 predicted proteins | sample 728111 | NCBI WGS metagenome assembly LULP01 (sample SAMN03860286, study PRJNA289734) | marine metagenome | biome: seawater column; feature: ocean; material: water; isolation source: Red Sea water column Station 149 - depth 25m | place: Saudi Arabia: Red Sea | collected 2011-10-15 | depth 25 m
AAGTTAACAGATGAATTGGATAAATTAAATCAACTCCTTAAAGATGGTGTTTTAACAGAAGAAGAATTTAAAAAAGCTAAAAAGAAAATTTTAGATAATTAATTATAATCAAGTAATTTTTTTAAAGATCCAAATTCACCTATTTTATAAATAATTGTATCTTCTTTTTTAAATCCATATTTTTCCGCACCAGCTTTAAATCTTACAGGTGGCTCCATGATTGGTTCTAGGGATAAAACAAACGTGCCCCAATGCATTCCAATCACTTTTTTACTCTTTAAATTTTTTGCAACCTCTAAAGCTTCTTCTGGATTAGTGTGATAAACCGACTTATCTTTATAAGGCATTATTGGATAAAAATTATAGGCACCAATATTTATAAATGTAAGATCAATTGGACCATACTTATTACCTATATCTTTATAAATATTTCCTACTCCAGTGTCACAACCAAATAATAACTTTATATCTTTATATTCGATCAAAAAATTTCCCCATAAAGTTTTATTAGTATCTGTTAGACTTCTTTTTGACCAATGCACAGCAGGTAAAAAAGTGATTTTTAAATTTTTATTTATTTCAATTTTATCATACCAGTCCATTTCATTCACATTGCTATAACCATTTCTGGTAAAATATTTACCAAGTTTTAATGGAAGTAAAACTTTAGAATTTTTAAAAGGAAATCGCCGGATCGTCATCATATCTTGATGATCATAATGATTATGGGTGAGTAAAAAAATATCTGTTTGCGGAATTTCGTTTAATTTTAGTGCTGGTTCGGTAAATCTCTTAGGTCCAAAAATCAGCGGCCCAGCATTTTTTGAAAATACTGGATCTGTAATAATTGTTGTTTCACCAAGCTTAATTAAAAATGTTGCATGGCCAATCCATGCTACATAATCGTCTTCTTGAAATTTTTTTAAGTCTGTTAAAACTTTCTCTTTTTCAATAACATGTTCTTTGGGAACTGTCATATTAAGTTTTTTTTTCTCTCTATTAAAAATTTTGAAGGACCATTTAACATTAGGATCTGGTTTTGGTGAACCCTCAGGATTTCTAAAAGTACCGTCTGGTAAATGGTGATAAGGTTTTTTTTCCACTAAAACTAATTTTTTTTATTGTAAGTTTTTATAATTGTCTCCTCTAAAGTTCTACTTATTATTATGGTACCCTTTTCATTTGGATGTATACCATCACTTAGATTAAACTCGGGCTTCATGGCCACTCCCTCAAGTAAAAAAGGAATAAACACTATTTTAAATTTTTTGGCTAGATCAGGAAAAATTTTGTCAAATTTTTTTTTATAAGAAAAACCATGCGAGGTTGGAGCAATCATCCCAGCTAGGATAATTTCAATATTTTTATTTTGAGCAATTTTTATAATTTTTTCTAAATTGATTTTTGTTTCTTTTGGCTGGATGCCTCTTAACATGTCATTAGCCCCTAAGCATAAAATTATTAGATCTATATCTGGCTCACTTAAAGTCCAATCAGCTCTATTTAATCCACCTGATGACGTACTACCAGAAACACTGCCATCAATAATCTCAATATTATAACCCTTTGCTTCTAAATTCTCTTCTAAAACAACTGGTAAACTATTGTCATCAGACAAACCATAACCAGCCATCAAACTATCACCAAATAATACAATCTTTTCGATTGCATATGCATTAATGGTTAGTAGACAGATAATAATTATTTTAATAATAAAACTTTTGTTCATGAGTACTCTTCTTAAATTAAAAAAGATAAATCTTAAATACCAAACTGGTAAAGACAATATTAGTGTTTTAAAAGATATAAATTTGACCACAAAAAAAAAAGAAACTATTTCAATAGTAGGTGAAAGTGGTTCAGGAAAAACAAGTTTAATCATGTTAATTGGTGGTTTAGAGCGTCCAACTTCAGGCAAGATATACTTTCAAGACCACGAAATTACAAAATTAAGTGAGGATGAAGTATCAAAAATCAGAAAAAAAAATATTGGTATAATTTTTCAGTCTTTTTATCTAATCCCAAATTATACAGCCCTAGAGAATGTAACCTTAATTCTTGAATTGAATAAATTTAAAAATCCTGAAAAAGAAGCAAAATCTCTTTTAGATAGATTTGGCTTAAAACATCGACTAAATAATTTACCCAGTCAGTTATCTGGAGGAGAACAACAGCGTGTCGCTATCGCAAGAGCTATTGCTATGAAGCCAGAGCTAATTCTAGCTGATGAACCTACAGGAAATTTAGATACAGAAAATTCCGATATGATTTCTAAAATTTTATTTAGGTATGTTAAAGAGGAGGGTTCCTCATTAATTATGGTAACACACGACCCGAAACTTGCTAACCGCGCAAGCAGAAAAATTAAAATTAAAGATGGAAAAATTAAATAATTTTTATCAATACAAGTTTATCTTAATATATGCTCTTCGAGATTTAAAAAGGAACTATAAAAAAATCTCTAGTATTATCATCACTCTGTTCATCAGTCTTTTTATATTAAGTGCAATATTTACTATTGAGGATAGTTTAAAAAAGGAACTCAAAGAAAATGCTAAAGAGCTTTTAGGTGGAGACTTAGAAATTGATTATAACAGAAATCAAGGAAATATAGATTTATTAAATAAAGTTGAAGAGTTTACAACTATATCAGAGATGGTTGAATTCAGCACAATGCTTTCGACAACAAATCGAAAGAAAAATAAATCTTTATTTACTAGAATAAAAACAGTTGACCAAAAGTATCCTTTATATGGTGAAGTAACTTATGAACCTGCTGATGCTTATGAAAGAATGCAAACTGAACCTTATACAATTTTAATTAATGAGAGTTTATCAAAAACCTTAAATATCAAAACAAATGAAATTGTAAAAATTCAAGATCAAGAATTTCTTGTTATTGGTAAGGTAAGATCTGTTCCAGATGTAAGTGGATTTGTGACTTTTGGAGATTGGGTTTTAACAGGTAAACAAACTTTAGATATCTTAAAACTTAACGGAATAGGAAATTTTTTAAATTATGAATATAAAGTAAAATTTAATACCAATGATAATCCAGAAATAATCATAAAAAAAATTGAAAGTATTTTTAAAGATGATCAAAAGGTAAAAATTAGATATCCAGAAAATGCAGCAAGTGGATTAAAAAGAGTAATTGGTAACTTTTCACAATTTTTATCCCTTGTCTCAATAAGTGCGATGCTTATTGCTGGTATTGGTATTGCTAATACTCTTTTGTCTTTTATAAATCAAAATAACTTGTCTATAGCAGTAAGAAAGGCCTTAGGTTTCTATTCCGGTAATATTAAAAAACTTTATTATCTTCAATTGGTAATATTATTATTTATAATTACTATTTCAGCATATTTAAGTAGTTTATTAATTGTGCCATTAGCAGACAAATATTTGTCAAGTAGCTTTGGACTTAAAATAAATCTATTTTTTTCTTTTTTTAATTTTTTTAAAATTTTTTTAATAGGTTTATTAGTTTTGATAATTTTTTCGATTCCTACAATTAGTTCTATCGATCAAGTCAAAGCTTCAAGTCTATTTAGAAATGTATTCCAAAACTTACAATTTTATTATTCAAAAAAATTAATTGGCATGAGTATTATAATGTTATCGATTTTGATTTTAATATTTACTTATAGATCAGAAAATCTTGTTTATAGTCTTGGATATTTTGGGGCATTTTTTATTTGTTTGATTATCTTTTTTCTACTTTCAAAGTTAATTATATTTTCTCTAAAAAAGTTTAAATTTATTTCGAGCACTCCTTTGAAAGTATCTATTAAAAATATTACACAATCAAAAAGTATTACACCTATTACAATTATGTCTTTAGGCCTTGGTGTTACATTACTTTTGACTTTGGCATTAGTTGGAACTAATTTTAAAAGAGAGATAGCAAAATCAATACCTGACATCGCTCCTGATTATTTTTTTGTGGGCATTCAAAATGGAGAGCGTGAAAAGTTTGAACAAAGAATTTTATCAATGGATCCTGGTGCAAATATTGAAATTGTGCCAATGGTTTCTTCAGGAATAGTAAAAATTAATGGTATAAATCCAAACACATATATTACACCTGAAAATGATAGTTATTGGGTTATTGGCAGTGAACGGAGATCATCTTGGACAAAAGAAGTTCCTGAGGACAATTTAATTATTGATGGTAAGTGGTGGGATTTGTCTAAACCAAATCAACTTCAGATATCATTAGACGCTAAGGTTGCAAAAGATTTTAATATTAAATTAGGGGATATATTTACTTTAAATATCTATGGTAGAGAAATTGATGGTGAAATAGTCAACTTTAGACAAGTTGATTATAGAGATCTAAATATAAATTTTGCAATGCTTTTTAACCCTGACTTTGCAAAAAATATTCCTCACGAATATTTAGCAACCACAAAGTTCTATAATTTAAATAAATTTGATGAAACAAAAATGCTTGAAATTTTCCCTAGTTTATCAATGATTAAAATTGCTGATTATTTAAATAAAGTAACTAATGTTTTAAATAAAGTTTTCATAGCAGTTATTGTAATTTCAACAGTCACTATCGTCATTGGTTTAATTGTAATATCAAGTGCAATAATGGTCCAAGGAAAAGTAAGAGAATACCAAAATTTGGTTTTTAAAATTTTAGGTTTTTCAAGAAAAGAGATTGTTTTTTCTTCGCTGATTGAATTTATGATTATTTTTATATCTGTAATAATGATTGCAGTTTTGTTTGCTGTAGTTGGTTCAAAATTTATTATTGAAAATATATTTGAGTTATTCTGGAAGTTTGATCTTAAAGTTTTGATTTATCTTGGTTTATCCATTGGTTTAGTAACGTTGGTATTAATATTATTAACTAATATTAAATATTTAAATCCAAAGGTTTATCCTCTTATAAGAAATCAATAATCACTAAGATCTATTTAGCCTTCTCCATCAGCCAAAGGTTATCACTCGCCAAAAAGTAAATTTTTCCATTTTTTGGATGAACCTGGATATCTCTAATTCGTCCGATCTCATCTTTAAAAATTACATCTTCTTTTATGTTGGACAAATCATTGAAGATTAGTTTTCTTAAGGATTGATCTTTTAATGATGTAATTAAAGCATGACTATTCCATTCATTAAATTCGTTTCCTTCATAAATTGTAATTGCACTTGTTGCAATTGAAGGCACCCAATACTGGATTGCTTTTGTAAAGCCAGGTTTCCATTTTGGACCAATAGGAAAGCCAGAATAATTTTTTCCTCCCCAGCCTAATATTTTCCAACCATAATTTTCACCTTTTTTTACTTCACCAAACCAATCACCACCTTTGGCACCATGGTTACTCATATAAATTTTACCATCGTATGATGATAAAGTTAGACCTTGAGGATTTCTGATACCAATTTGATAAATTTCAGGTAGCCAATCTGGCTTATCTACAAATTTAGGATTGTCATTTGGAATACTTCCATCAAGTTTAATTCTTATAATACTCCCAGGATGTTTTGAGGGGTCTTGGGCAATCATGCCTTTACCTCTTTCACCGGCAGAGGCAAATAAGTGATTATCTTTGATCGCTAACCTTGAACCAAAATGATAACCAGAATCAATAGGAGGTTCAGCTTGAAAAATATTTTTAAAATTTAATTTTTTTTTATCAAAAATAGCTTTAGCAATAGAGGTACTTGTTTTCCCATTACCTCTGTTTTCAGAATATGAAACATAAATAAAATTATCTTTATATAAAATATCTAAAAGACCACCTTGTCCATGTTCTAGAAAATTTAGGTTATGATCAACTTCAACAGCTTTTTTTTGGAGTATATCTATGATCTTAATTTTTCCACTTTTTTCAGTAATAATTAGTTCTTTATTATTTAAAAAAGACGAACCCCACGGGTCGTTAAGAGCAACTAATTTTTTGAATTTTAAATTTTGAGCAAATAAATTAGTTGAAAAAAATATAAAAAATATAATTACAAAAAAAAGCTTTTTCACCTTATGAGAGTTTAGATCTTCCACCATCTACTGCAATAATTTGACCTGTTATCCAAGAGCTATCTTCAGTGATTAAAAATCTAGCTAAAGAGGCAGAGTCTTTTCCCTCTCCCAATCTTTTTAAAGGATGGGCCTTTGCAATACCATCTGCTAGGGCTTTATTCTTTAACATGGGCTCAGCAATTTTTGAATTGGTTAAGCTTGGCGCAATACAATTCACTCTTATGTTTGGAGCAAATTCAGCTGCAAGTGAAACTGTTAAACCCTCAACAGCTGCTTTTGTTGATGCAATAATTGCGTGATTGGTAAATCCTCTTTGAGCAGCAACAGTTGAAAATAAAACTATTGAGCCCTTATTTTTTTTCAAACTGTCTTGATAACCCTTAATAACTTCAACCGCAGAATAAAGATTTAATTTCATACATTTTACAAAATCTTGTTCTGTTACCATTCTCACAGGTTTTAAGTCAATTGACCCAACACAATAAGCAACACCTTTTACATCAGAAATATCATTTTTAACTTTTTCTATAAATCCCTCTTCCAAAACATCTGCGATAGTAAAAGGACACCCTAATCTCTCTGAAATATTTTTAACCTCGTTTTCATCTCTACCTACTAAATGTACACTATTTCCAGAATTTACTAATTGTTCAGCCAAGCTTGATCCGATTGAACCTGTCGCACCAAAAATAAGATATTTTTCTGACATAAAAAATTTAATTAGTTATATTTAATTATGAAGTTATTTTTTATACTGGGCAATCAATTATTTCCATCAAAATACCTAGACCGCTTCAAAAAAGACCACCTTTTTTTCATGGCTGAAGATTACGAGCTTTGTACTTATGAAAAACATCATAAACAAAAAATTCTTCTATTTTTATCATCAATGCGATCTCACGCAGATGTACTTAAAAAAGATAAATTTAAAATAGAATACTCAAAAATAGAGGATAAAGAATTTAAGGAAAGTTATTTTAAAAAGCTTAAAAAATTAATTAGCACAAAAAAGATTAAGGAAATATCCAGTTTTGAAGTTGAGGATAAGTTTTTTGAAAAAAAAATTAATCAATTTGTTAATAAAGAAAAAATAAAATGGAATATTATCCAGACGCCAATGTTTTTAAATTCAAGAGAGGATTTTAAAAAATATTTATCTAAATCCAAAAAACCATTTATGGCAACTTTCTACAAAGATGTCAGAAAAAAATCTGGAATATTAATGGGTTCTGATGGGAATCCTACAGGAGGTAAGTGGAGTTTTGATGAGGATAATAGAAATAAATTACCAAAAAATATTTCAATCCCAAAATTTCCAAAAATAAATGAAACTTCTCATACTAAAAAGCTAAAACCTATTGTTGAAAAGCTATTTAAGGATCATCCTGGCAGTACCAAAAATTTCTGGTTTGCTACAGAACACAATGATGTTTTGAAGCTTTTAAATTTTTTCATTAAAGAAAAATCAAATTTATTTGGTGATTACGAGGATGCAGTTGATCAAAAAGATAATATTTTATTTCATAGTGCACTAAGCCCTTATGTAAATTTAGGTCTTATTACTCCAGAATTTATAATTAAAAAAATTTTAGATTTTCATAAAAGTAAAAAAATAAGACTAAATTCTTTAGAGGGATACGTTCGTCAAATAATTGGTTGGAGAGAATTTATGAGAGGAATTTATCAAAGTTATTCTAGTGAAATGGAGACAGGAAATTTTTTCAAACAAAATCGTAAGATGAAAAAATCCTGGTATGACGGCACTACTGGATTACCACCATTGGATTATGCAATAAAGAACGCATTAAATCATGGATGGTCTCATCATATTGAAAGACTTATGATTTTATCAAACATAATGAACCTTTGTGAGATCAAACCCACTATTGTTTACAAGTGGTTTATGGAAATGTTTGTGGACTCCTCAGATTGGGTGATGGTTCCAAATGTTTATGGAATGGGATTGTTTAGTGATGGTGGAATATTTGCAACTAAACCATACATTTGTGGATCAAGTTATTTTATGAAGATGATGGATTTTAAGAGGGGTGATTGGTGCAATATAATGGATGGGCTTTATTGGAGATTTATAGATCGAAATAGAAAGTTTTTTTTAAAAAATCCAAGGCTTTCAATGATGGTGAGAATTTTCGATAAGATGAAAACTGATAGAAAAAAATTGATTTTGTCAGCTGCAGATAAATTCATTAAAGAAAATACAATTTAGTGAAAAAAGAAAATTTACCAATTAAAGTTTGTCCAATATGTCAAAGGCCATTTAAATGGAGAAAAAAATGGAGACTTAATTGGGAAAAAGTTAAGTATTGTTCAAAAAAATGTTCATCAAAAAAATAAAAAATTTTTATAAATATTCAATTTTATTTTTATTAATAATTCTTACAAACAACGCTCGTGCAGAATTTTTTGAGGATCTATCAAAAATTATTGAGAATAATGAAAAAAGACTGAGCTATGGTATTTCAGTGACAGATTTTAATATGGATGGAAATAATGAGTTTTTAGTCACAGGTTTTGGTTTTCCGAATTTAGCGTTATCTTTTCAAGATGGAAAATTGAAGAATATAAACCAACAAAAAATTTTTTCAGATATTTCAAAGAAAACCATTGGAGTTGCTGCATGTGATATTGATAAAGATGGCTTTGAAGAAATCTACTTTTTAAATACCGATACATATAGTGGAGTTAAAAAATATTCAGACAGATTATTGGATATAAAAGATAATAATTATTTTGATTTATTTGAATTAGAAAAAAATAAAGAAAATCTAAATTTAACAGCAGGAAGATCTGTTGTTTGTGTAGATAGAAAGGGAGATGGTGAATATGGAATTTATGTTGCAAACTACGGAGGACCAACAAGGTTTTATGAGATTGAAAATGAACTTATCAAAGATAAAGCTGAGAATTTAAATCTGGATAATATTACTGGTGGAAGAGCAGTTGTATCTGGGCATATCTTGACAGAAAGAGCCGATATCTTTGCGGCTAATGAGAGAGGAGCAAATTTTCTTTTTAAAAATAATAATGGAAATTTTGATGATGTTGCATTTGATTATAGATTAGATGATGCAATCCAAAATGGACGGGGTACAGCTTTATCAGACATATATTACCGTGGTAGATTAGATATTTTAAGTGGTAATTGGCTTGGATATCACAGAGCTTGGGTCCTGGAGAATAATGAATTTAAAGACATTGGAAATAAAGATTTTGATGAACCCTCTAGAATAAGAACAATTATTTCTGCAGATTTTGATAATGATGGTTTTGATGAAGTTTTCATGAACAATATAGCAGAACCAAATAAGTTATTTCGTATTAAAGATAATGGAAAATTTGAGCAGATAAATTTTCAGGTAGGACTCGAAGCTAATGGGTATGGAACTGGTGCTGCAGTCGCGGATATAGATAATGATGGAATTTTAGAATTATTAGTTTCTCGTGGTGAAAGTAAAGCACAAACATTAACTTTGTATAAAGCAAAAGTTGATAAAGGAAGTAAATACTTAAGGATTAAACCATTAAATAAGTATGGTGCGCCAGCAAGAGGAGCCACTGTTACCTTAATAACTAATCAAAGAAAACATTCAAAAACAATTGATGCAGGATCTGGTTACTTATGCCAAATGGAACCTGTGGCACATTATGGAATTAGAAAAAAAGAAAAAAATTTTAAAGTAGAAATTAGATGGACAAATGGAAGTAAAGAAATGATTGATATAAAGAAACTTAATCAAACAATTATTGTAAGACAGAAATGAAAAAAATATTCAATATATTTTTAATTGTATTTTTAATATCATTTCAACTCAAGTCGTTTGCTGGAGAAAAAAATTATCACAAAGAGCTTATTACTGATTGGTCTAGAATATTCCCTGATAAAAATAGAAATGCCGCAGGACCAAAATTTTTTAAATATATCATAGATAAAAAAATTACTTACAAAGACTTTGTTGAATTTAACAAATTATATTGTGCAGTTTCTGGGTCTTTAATTGACCCAGATAGTGACTCAGAATTCTTATTTATTAAAGAAAGTAAAACGAATAAAAAAATTTGTGGAAACTATTATAGGTGTTGTGTTCCATGTTCTTGTGATCTTATGAAGTATTCTGAAGCTCAAAAGATGAAACATAAATTTGAGGATGGTTTTAAAGAATTCTATGTTTTAACAATAAAAAATCCTTGTTCTAAAAAAGATTTTCCCAATAGAGTAAATAAAGATTATTTTTGTAATGGTGAAAAAATCAACAAATCAGAAGTGTATAGTCTTAACGATCGAATAGTAATAGGTTTATTGCACAATGGAAAAAATTGTGCGAAAGATGAGGTAGACTTTGTTAAAAGTCATCAAGTGACGGGTAGATATTG
>LULP01001143.1_pt1 | contig 10362 bp, 13 predicted proteins | sample 728111 | NCBI WGS metagenome assembly LULP01 (sample SAMN03860286, study PRJNA289734) | marine metagenome | biome: seawater column; feature: ocean; material: water; isolation source: Red Sea water column Station 149 - depth 25m | place: Saudi Arabia: Red Sea | collected 2011-10-15 | depth 25 m
AGGATTCCCTATGAAAAATTTGAAAGAGGATAAAATAAGTTACCTTCTAAATAATTCCTGTTTGGTCCTATAATTTCCCCTGTAGGAAAAAATGTTATTTGCCCTCTAAGTTTTTGATGATCATTATTAATGTTCATCGCTTATGAGTAAAAGAAATCTAAATTATAAATCAGTAATTTTTAAAATTTTTTTTACCTATTTAGGGGTTTATTTTCTTGCTCTAATATTCAAGTATTCCTATGATCTTGAGTCCCTATTTAATAATATTCAATACAAATATTTGATTGCTTTAAATATAGTTTCTATATTTTTAGGCCTCCCATTATCAATTATTTTTGATTTTATATTAATAAAGATTTTTGGGTTGAATTATGTTTTATTCTTTTCTCCTGCTTTAACATTTTTAAGTGTAATTCAAGTTCTTATTCTGAGGAAAATTAAATTTAAATTTTCTAGAAATATATTATTTTTAAAAAACCCAGAAAAAAATAATCTTTATAAATTTTTTGACAATATTACTTTCAAATCTTTTTATATTTTAATCATAAGATCATTCCCAATCCTACCTCATGTTTTGGGTAGCTATATTATTGCCTCGTCAAAAATTAAAAAGAAAGTTATTCTAATAAACACATTTTTTGGATCATTTTTTTACTATATTTTTCTTTATCTAATAATTAGGTAATGTTTAGTGAAATTTATTTTTCCCAAAAGGGGTCTGTAGTTAAAGAAACCCGTAATGTACATTTTTTATTATTTTTAATTTCACTTATACAAGCCCTAATTGTTTCACCATTTACATCTATTTCACAGGCTCCACAACTTCCTGTGAGGCAGCCAGTAGGGATTTCTAAACCTGCTTTTTTAGCAGAAGAAAACCAGTCATCACCTTCTGAAACAAATGTTTCTTTATTGTTTGGCCATATTACTTTTATATTTTTTGTCTCTTTCAACTTAAAAATGATTTGAGATTTAAATGTTTGTGGAATTCATTCGCAAGATTATCAATAATGGATTGTCTCTTCTCTTTATAAGATATTGATTTTTTATTTAATATTGGTAGATTTTTACTCTTCCTTATTAAATTAATATATTGCGCTCTCCAACTGTCATTTTCAAAGATCCCATGAATGTATGTTCCTGCAATAGTTCCTCCTTTATTATTTTCTTTGTACCAACCAAGATCTGAATCTTCAAAAATAGGATTAATCTTTAATGAACTTTGGATGTCATCTAATACAGTTTGACCATTATGAATTTCAAATCCATTAATTTCTGATTGGCACGGCCATATAGATTTAGAGTTGATTTGACGTGTTAATTTTTTTTTAAAGAAAGTCGTTTTTAATGGTAGTAATCCAATACCTTTAATTTTTTGTTCAGAATAATTTTTGGAACCCTCTTTAAAATAAGGATCTTCAAGTGTAGTCCCTAACATTTGTAAACCTCCACATATTCCAATAATATTTCCTTCGTTTTTTGAATAGTCCCTTATATCCTTAGATAAGCCAGAATTTTCAAGAAATATTTGATCTTTAATCGTTTGTTTACTGCCCGGCAGAATAATGAAGTCATACTTACTTAGGTTTTGTGATTTTCTAATCCATTCAATAAATATTGTTTCTTCATTTTCTAGTGGATCAAAATCCGAGAAGTTACTAATAGATGGTAATTTTATAATTCCAACTTTGATTTCAGGATTTTTAGAAAGTGATTTTTTTTCTATTAAATCTAAAGAATCCTCTGGAGGAAATGAATCATTTAACCATGGAATAATTCCAATAACAGGGATTTGAGTCTTATTCTCTATCCATTTTTTCCCTTCTTCAAATAATGAAAGGTCTCCTCTGAATCTATTTATAATAATTCCTTTAATAAGCTTCTTTTCTTCAGGCTTCATTAATTCAAGAGTACCAATTATTTGTGCAAATACGCCTCCCCTTTCAATATCAGTAACCAAAATGCAATTTGCATTTAAATATTTAGCAACTCTTAAATTAGTCAGATCTCTATGAATCAAATTCATCTCTACCGGACTTCCAGCCCCTTCGATAATTAAACGGCAATTCGGATTCCCTTCGTAAATAGACTTTAAACTTTTTTTAATTACTTCCCAGCCTGGAATAAACCAATCTTTATAGTAATTTTGTGCGGTTGTGGTCCCTATGCTTTTGCCAAGGTGAATCACCAGGGATTAATACCACAAGCAAAAGCTTGAAGTGCTTGTGAATATGCCATCTCTCCACCTTCCCAATCAACCCAAGCGTTGTTACTCATATTTTGTCCTTTAAAAGGTATTGGTTCTTCTCCTAAATTTTTAAGAATCCTGCAAATAGCAGTAACTGTTAACGATTTTCCTGCTCCACTGGAAGTGCCTAGGACCATTATTGGTTTCTTTATTTCATGTAATTTTGCTTCTAACTCCATTAGTAATTTATATTAATTTTAAAATTTATTAATTATTAAATTGAATTATAATTTGGTAAAAAATTTGTGTTAATTCTAGCCTCTGCTTCTCAATCTAGAAAGAAATTACTAGAAAATTGTCAAATCGAATTTATCCAAATATCAAGTGACTTTGATGAAACTACTATTCAAGAAAAGAATATATTTAATTTAGCTTTGGAATTATCTTTTCAAAAGGCTAATAGTTTATCTGAAAATATTCAAAACATATCATTGCCCGAAGAATTTAATTATGGTCCTTTGGAAATACTTGGGTGCGATTCAATTTTTGAATTTAAAGGAGAAGCTTATGGAAAACCATCTAATAAAGAGGAGGCATTTATTAGATGGAAAAAAATGTCTGGAGAATTTGGATTTTTACATACTGGTCATACTCTAATAATTGGGAATTTTGATTCAACTTCCAAAATTTTTAAAATCACTGAAATAATAAAAAAAACAGTAAGTTCAAGAGTTTATTTTTCTAATTTGGAAGATTGGGAAATCAAGAGTTATGTAGATACAAATGAACCTTTATATTGCGCAGGAGGATTTGCCTTGGAAGGTATAGGCGGTAAATATATAGAAAAAATAGAGGGTTGTTTCAGTAATGTAATGGGTTTAAGTTTGCCATGGCTCAGAGAAAATTTATATAGATAATAAAATTGAGCAAAAAAAAACCCTATCTAAAGATAGGGCTTTTTTTAGTTGAGATAGAAATTAATCTAAATCAGGCATTTCTAGAGCTGGTTCACTCTTTCTGTCGATTCCTTTTTCGAAACCAGCAGCGGCTGCTCTAGCACGTCCAGCATGCCAAAGATGACCAATGAATGTAAACCATCCTAGGAAGAATTGAGCTGCAGCTAACCATTGTCTTAAGTTAACGAAGTTAACAGCATTAGGCTCTGTAATGATTCCACCAACAGAGTTGATAGAAGCGTTAGGAGCATGAGTCATATATTCAGCAGCTCTTCTTACCTGCCAAGGCTGAATATCATTTTGGATTTTCTCAAGGCTCAATCCGTTAGGTCCTCTTAAAGGCTCTAACCATGGACCTCTGAAATCCCAAAATCTCATTGTTTCACCACCAAATATAATTTCACCAGTAGGAGATCTCATGAGATACTTACCTAGACCTGTTGGTCCCATTGTTGAACCTACGTTAGCTCCAATTCTTTGATCTCTCACTAGGAAAGTAAAGCTTTGAGCCTGTGAAGCTTCAGCATTTGTTGGGCCATAAAACTCTGAAGGGTAAGCAGTGTTGTTAAACCAGATGAATGTTGAAGCAATAAAACTTGCTACACAAATTCCACCAAGAGCGTAACTTAATAGTCCTTCACCATTCCAGATAAAAGCTCTTCTTGCCCATCCAAAAGGTTTGGTAAAGATATGGAATATTCCTCCAATAATTGCAGTAATACCCACGTAAACATGTCCACCAACAATATCTTCAATGGAGTTAACACCGATTATTGAACCAGCTCCTCCCCATGGAGATCTGAATAGATAACCAAGAATAACTCTTGGATCTAATGTTGGGTTTACAAGTCTGACTTCACCACCACCAGGTGCCCATGTGTCATATGCACCGCCAATAAAACACCAGTTTACTGACCATGCTAGTGCACCTACACCTAGAACAATCAAATGATATCCGAGGATATTTGTCATTTGATTTTTGTCTCTCCAATCGGTTGAGAAAAATGGAAAATCTTCTTCAAGTTTTTCTGGACCTGCTAATGAATGGTAAATACCACCAAAACCAAGTACAGCGGAAGCTATCAAATGAACCACGCCTGCTTGGAAGAAAGGCATGATATCAGTAACTTCACCACCTGGGCCTATTCCATAGCCAAACATTGCAACGTGTGGCATACAGATTAAACCTTGCTCCCACATTGGTTTATCAAAAGTAAAATGATTAACCTCAAAGAGCATCATTGCTCCCGCCCAAAAGACTATTAGTCCAGAGTGAGCAATGTGAGCTCCTAATAAACGTCCAGATAAATTGATTAATCTAGCGTTACCTACATACCAGGCATAACCAGTTTCCTCAATACTTTGGTTTGGAGCTCTTAATAAATTATTAAAGGGCGTTTCCACGTGGAAGAACCTCCTCAGGGAATACAAAGTTTTCGTGTGGTTGATCCACAGAAGACATCCATGCTCGCATACCTTCGTTCAAAAGTATATTTTTTGTATAGAAAGTTTCAAATTCTGGATCTTCTGCTGCACGGATTTCTTGGCTTACGAAATCATAAGCTCTTAAGTTTAGTGCTAAGCCTACAATACCAATTGAAGATGTCCACATACCCATAACAGGTACAAATAGCATCAAGAAATGTAAGAAACGCTTGTTTGAGAAAGCAATACCGAAGATTTGACTCCAGAATCTATTCGCTGTAATCATTGAATAAGTTTCTTCTTCTTGAGTTGGGTCAAAAGCTCTAAATGTTGAACTTTGAACCTTACCATCTGTATAAATACTTGTATCTTCATACAAAGTGTTTTGTACTGTAGCTCCATGGATAGCGCAAAGTAGAGCACCACCAAGAATTCCAGCAACACCCATCATGTGGAATGGATTTAAAGTGATATTGTGAAAACCTTGAATGAACAGAATGTAACGGAAGATTGCTGCAACACCGAATGAAGGTGCGAAGAACCAACTATGCTGTCCTAAAGGATAAATAAGGAAAATACTTGTAAATACTGCAATTACTGCTGAGAATGCTAAAGCGTTGTAAGGTCTAATTCCAACAAGGCCAGCAATTTCAAACTGACGAAGCATAAAACCAATTAGGCCAAATACTCCATGTAATGCAACGAAGTTCCAAAGACCACCAAGTTGTAGCCATCTTACGAAACTACCTTGGGCTTCAGGACCCCATAAAAATAGAAGACTGTGTCCCATGGCATCACCAGGGGTGCTTACAGCTGCTGTTAAAAAGTTACAACCTTCAAGGTATGAGCTTGCAACTCCATGTGTGTACCAAGAGGTAACAAATGTTGTTCCGACGAACCAACCACCTATAGCAAGATATGCACAAGGAAGTAGAAGTAGTCCGGACCAACCAATAAATACAAAGCGGTCGCGCTTCAACCAATCATCGAGGACATCAAACCATCCTCTTTGTGGGGCGCTACCAACTGCGATCGTCATGAGAAATCGTTTTTAGCTTCGGGATACGCAGTGACTGTAACAAAGATTGAGAGTAATGTGGGGAAATATTTGTATATCTGAAATGCCTTGTAAAGCTTTCCTGACTTTTTTATTAAAAATTAGGTAAGAATACTCCCTTAGTTTGTTAAATTATCTGAATTAGGCTCTAAAAAAAGATAAAAATGAATTCAGACCTCACGTCATTCGATAAAATCGAACAAAAAATTGGTGGATCAAGAAAAATTTCAAATTATATTATTGGAGGAATGTTGACTATAGGAGGTATTGGTTTTCTTTTGGCCTCTATATCTAGCTACACAGGAAGGGATTTATTACCTTTAGGAAATCCTTCAACTTTGTTGTTTATCCCTCAAGGAATAATAATGGGAGCATACGGAGTAATAGCTAATTTATTAAATTTTTACTTGTGGTATTTGGTTTACATAAACTTTGGTTCAGGAAGTAATTATTTTGATAAATCCTCAAAATCTGTAGAAATAAAAAGAAAGGGATTATTTAAAGATGTTGAAGTTAAATTAAATTTTGATGAAATTAAATCTGTTAAGTTGGATATAAGTGAGGGATTTAATCCTAGAAGAAGAATTGCTCTAGTATTAAAAGGTAGAAAAAAACCTCTCCCTTTAAGCGGAGCAGGTGAACTTAAACCACTGCTTCAAGTTGAAGAAGAAGGAGCTCGTCTAGCTAAATTTTTAGATGTTAATTTGGAGGGCCTAAAATAAAAAAAAAATATTTTTTAAAAACATTATCTTTTATACAGGTTTTGTTTTTGGTTCAAGCTTGTAGTTATAAAAATAAGATTGATTCAAATTATTACTGCCAAAAACTTAAATTTAGTTGTATTCAGAGTAATAAAGTAGTTAATTTTAAAACTTCAAAAGGTGATTTTGCGGTAAAATTATTTGGTAAAGATAACCCAGTAACAGTATCAAATTTTCTGGAAAACATAGAAAATAATATTTATGTAAATCAAAAATTTTATAAAATAATAAACTATCCCCAAATAAGATTTATACATGGCGGCGTTAATCCAGAAAATAAATCTTATATAGAACGAAAACAAAACCTGAATAAGACAAGTCCAACAATACCTTTAGAAATAAAATTCAAAGAAGAAATAAAACCAAGATATAACTATCAAATAAAAAATCCTAGTGAAACAGTAAATTTAGTTAATACTTTTGAGAGTGGATCAATCGCTATGGTTAAAAGCGGTAAGAATAAGTCTTCATCTACTGAATTTTTTTTTGTAACGACTAAGATCCCAGAACTAGATGGAAGATATTCGATTTTTGGAAAGATTATTAAAGGATTAGACGTACTCGAAAAAATCAATAAAGAAGACTACATCAAGGCAGTCCAGATATCTAATTAAATTTCTAGAGAATATTTATTTATTTTCAACATTTCTGTATTAACTCCTGAAGAGCGTTTAAGAGCTACCTTACCAGTCCTCGCTATTTCAAGGATGCCGTATGGCTCGAGTAATTTCTTTCGATGAAACTTTTAGTAACATCAATTCCCTTTCAACAGCTGCGAGATTAGTAAAATCTACAACTCCCAGAACATTAAATAACTTATTAAGTTGCTTAGTCATTTGTTGAAGAGTTTCATCATCACCCTCTACTACCATTGTTAACCTTGAAATCCCTTTAGATTCTGCAGGTCCTACTGCAAGGCTATCTATGTTGAATCCCCTTCTAGCGAAGAGACCTGAGATTCTACTCAAGGCTCCAGATTCATCTTCTACAAGAACTGATAATGTATGTTTCATATTTTAAAAGGTTTTTAAATCTCTAATCCATTCATAAGAAATTCTATTGAATACTGAAGGGTCTTCATCATGGATACAATGCCCTGAATTGGATACTATTTTTAATTTTACCCATCTATGGAAATTTGCAATCTTTTTACCAACAAACAAAGGTATGAAATTATCTTTTTCGCCCCAAATCAATAAAAAAGGAACTTTTTTTGAGGCGCTAAGTTTTCTCAAAAGGTAAGAAGCTTTAAATTTTTCATCTCTAGAAGACATTCCAATACACATTGCTCTTAATGATCTAGCTGAAGTTCTCCTTAAAACTGGTTTTGTTACCAAATCTATTAGTTCGCGATCAATATTATCTTTTTTGAAATAGGCAGAATTTAGTCCCAGTTTAATAACCCCTAATTTAGTTATTAAAAATAAAATAATCTCCAAAGGGAAAAACAAAAAAAATATTGTTATGAATCTATCTTGAAATTTCTTAAATGATGATTTTTTTGTTATGGACTTTTTATTTTCTTGAATTTGATCTGGCAAAGGCGATGCAATAACTGTTGCAATCTGATCCTCTAATGAAACAGCACATGTTAAAGCAACTAGTGATCCAAGGGAATTGCCAATAAGAATTACTTTCCCAGAATTCTTTGGTCTTATTACCTGTGCAATAAAGTCTTTCACTTGATCACACCAAATCTCATTATTTAATTTTCCAATTTGTCTAATCCCAGGTTGATCTGAATCCCCAAATCCTATTAAATCCAAAGAATAAGAGGCAAAATTCTTTTTCGCAAAATACTCTAAATTGTTTCTCCAATGTTTTCGACTTGCTCCAAATCCATGGAGAAAGATAATTGGAATCTCATTTTCTTCGCCTGTAACACTCCAACAAATTTTAAAACCATTCCAATTCCAGTAATTAGGAATGTTTATATTTTTTTTTAAATTATTATTCATATATTCAAAAATTTTCAAGATATTTGAATTATCTACATTTTTAACAAATAAATGTATTTTGAATGTAAATTATAGTAATCATTCAATTTTACTATGGCTAAAGAAATTTTTAGTATTGCAGCAGTTTTTTGGATACTGATACCAATAGGATTAGTTGGTGGTGCTTTGTTATTAAAGTTTCAGGGAGACTGATTCTCACGGATACATCACAATTTGAGTTATGGTCTTAAAGTTAAGTAAATCTTAAGTATGAAGATTCTTTTAGTAGGAGCAACAGGGACACTTGGTAGACAAATAGCAAAGCAAGCTATAGAAGAGGGACATGAAGTAAGATGCTTTGTAAGAAATCCAAGAAAAGCTTCCTTTCTACAAGAATGGGGTTGTGAGCTAACAAAAGGTAATTTATTAAATTCTTCTGATATCGAATATGCATTGCAAGATATTGAAGTAGTTATTGATGCAGCGACTAGTAGGCCAGATGATCCTAAAAGTATTTATGAAATTGATTGGGATGGAAAACTTAACTTATTCAATGCTTGCGAATCTTTAAACGTAAAAAGGGTAATATTCCTTTCTATCCTCCTAACAGAAAAGTTTAGAAATGTTCCTTTAATGGACATTAAATTTTGCACTGAAAAACTTCTTGAAAAATCTGATTTAGACTATACAATCTTCAAATGTGCAGCTTTTATGCAAGGAGTTATTGGTCAATTCGCAATCCCAATCTTGGATAGTCAAGCAGTGTGGATGAGTGGGACTCCAACTAAAATTGCTTATATGAATACACAAGATATGGCGAAAGTTGTTGTAGCAGCAGTAAATAATCCAAAAACTCACAGAACATCATTGCCATTAGTAGGTCCCAAAGCATGGGATTCAAATGAAGTTATATCTTTATGTGAAAAATTTAGTGAAAAAAAGGCGAAAATTTTTAGAGTTTCCCCCTTCCTTATTAGTGTCACTCAAAAAGTAGTTTCCTTTTTCCAAGATTCTCTTAATGTTGCTGAGCGATTGGCTTTTGCTGAAGTAACTAGTAGTGGTGAATCATTAGATGCTGACATGAGCAAAACTTACGAAATATTGGAAGTTAAAAAAGAAGATATGACCTCACTAGAGAGTTATATAAAGGAGTATTATCAACAAATACTTAAAAGATTAAGGGAAATGGAAGCAGATCTTAATATTGAAGAAAAAAAGAGATTACCTTTTTAATATTGCAATTTTAGAATCAGATAGTATATTTGTACTATCTTAAATATTATTGACCTATGTCTGTTTCTAAGTCTAAAAACCTTGAACGAAAACTAGATAATTTTGCAAAAGAAGCAAAAAATGAATTGAATAATGTTTGCGGATCTTCATTATGGGAAAGCCTTGGGTTTGTTTTTTTTGATCAATTAGAAGATTCTGAAAAAATTGCGAAAGCAAATTTTTACTATGGACAACTTCAAATAATTAATGAAATTAAATTTTCAATTTGAATTGAATTGCATATTTTTACGTATGTAATTTTTTTTAAATCAATTTTGGCCAATCTTTTTCTGATAATATGTACTTAGTAAAAGATTAATTAATGATTGAAACTTCAGGTGTAATAGAAAAAGAGCAGGGGAATGGATTTTATTTGGTTACCTTAGAACAACCTGAAGGACATCAATGTTTATGTAGAGCTGCAGGTAAATTGACTAAATTTAGAATTAAATTATTAGCTGGAGACAAAGTGTTAGTTGAGATAAGTCCTTATGATCTTTCTAGAGGGAGGATAACTTATAGAGAGAGGAATGCAGGCAATGCTAAACCTACTACTAATAAAAATAATCCCAAGAGAAATAATAAATAAAAAGTTACTTTAGATAATATTTTTTATCGCTTCTTTAAACTCACTTCTTTGTTTAACACCTTGCCATTGTTTTTTTAATAATTTTTCTTTAAAAAGTTGAACTGTTGGTGTGCCATTAATACCAGCTTGTTTTGCAATATCTTGATCTTTATCAATATCTATTTCAACGCCAAGAAC
>LULP01000659.1_pt1 | contig 10325 bp, 14 predicted proteins | sample 728111 | NCBI WGS metagenome assembly LULP01 (sample SAMN03860286, study PRJNA289734) | marine metagenome | biome: seawater column; feature: ocean; material: water; isolation source: Red Sea water column Station 149 - depth 25m | place: Saudi Arabia: Red Sea | collected 2011-10-15 | depth 25 m
AGATGTGTTTATAATTTCTTTATCATCATTTTTCTCATCTTTAGATCCTAAAATTTCAAATCCAATTTGATTTCTAATGATTGAGTCTTTTTTGTTTTGTGATTTTCGATAAGCTTGACCACTGTAAAAAATTTTTTCCTTACCTTTTAAATTATTTTCCAAATACCTTAAACAAGATGCAATTGTTAAATCTGGTCTTAAACACAACTCGCTTCCATTCTGATCAGTAAAGGAGAAGATAAACTTTCTAAAATTTTCTCCTGATCTTTGAACAATGTGATTAGCCTCAATTACTGAAGGTAAATCAATATATTTAAAACCCTTAGATTTTACTGATCTAAGAATATTTTCAGATAAGTTTTTTGACTTCATCGATTAAATTTTCTTTTGGAAATGTTTTATTGTTTTCACCCTTTACGCCTTTGAGACTTTTTATCGTGACTGTATTTTCATTAAATTCATTTTCACCACATATTATTGCAACATCCAACTCACGTTTATTTGCTAGGGTTAGTTGCTTACCTAAATTTTTTTTTGTATCTAAAAAAATTTCAGCATTAATATTATTATTTCTTAATAGATCTAAAATTTCATAATAACTTTTAAGATATTTTTCATCCATTACACAAACTAAAACTGGTTTTTGATTATCTACTTTTATTTGATCTAATTGCATCAAAGCAAATAACAATCGATCAACTCCAAAACTAATTCCGGTGCCTGGAATATCCACACCTTTAAATCTCGAAATTAATTTTGCATAGGCTCCTCCAGAACAAATACTGCCTATATCGACCTCTTTGCCTTTGTTATTTGTAACTTTAAAATTTAGATTTGTTTCAACAATGAAATCTGAATAATAAGCCAATCCCCTAACAATTGTAAAATTTGTTTTGACCTGATTTAAATTTGAACTGTAACCCAATACTTCAAATACTTGTTCTAATTCCTTTATACCTTCTTGAGACAATGGATTTTTTAATGTTTCTTTTAATTCTTTTAAATCTTTAATTTTTAGAAAATTAAGTATTTCAGACGCTTGTTCATCGTTTAAATCTGCACCCTTAGTGATTGCACCACTTATATCTTTTCTCTCTTTTTTAAGCAGATCTTCAACACCTTTTAAACCAAAACCTGGTTTATCTAATTTATCAATTGCCCTAATTACTTTTACTTGCTTTTCTTCTGATATTTTTAAATCATCAATTAATCCTTGAACTATTTTTCTGTTACTAACGTTGATTGTAAATTGATCTTTTTTTAGACCACAATCTAACAAAGTACTTGATATTAAATTGCAAAGCTCCGCATTTGCTTGCGCAGGATTAACATTTCCAACGATATCAAAATCTGCTTGCATAAATTCTCTGTATCTTCCATTACCAGCCTTTTCATTTCTAAAGACATTTTGAATAGCATACCTTTTAAAGATTGATGGAAGCTCTTGATTATTTTGTGCAACAAATCTAGCTAGTGGGCTTGAAAGATCATACCTAAGAGTAATGCTTTTTTCTCCATCCTGAAATGAGAATACATCAGACATAGGATTAGCGTCATCTTCTGCCAAAAAAGATCCTATATTTTCACTTATCTCAAACGAAGGGGTTTCCAGAGCCTCTGCTCCAAATTTAATAAAATTATTCTCAATAGCTTTTAAAAGCTTTTTTTTGAGAAGAAGTTTTTTATCCCAACGATCTTCAAATCCTGAAGGTAATCCAGGAATTAATTTTTTTTCTTTATTCATTTTTTGGTACCCGGGCTGAGAGTCGAACTCAAACTTAAAGTTCCACAAACTTCCGTGCTAACCATTACACCACCCGGGCTTATCCTCTTTGTTTTTATCTTATTTTGCAGTCTTTTAGACAAAAAAAATTAATATTCAAGGTCTAAATAGAAAAAGGACGTTTATCTATTTGATAGATAAAACGCCCTTTTAAATAATTTCTAAATTAGTCTATTTTTTTTAAATTAACTGCAGAAGGACCTTTGGGACCATCTTCTAATGTGAATTCAAGTTTATCACCTTCATTGAGATATCTCATACCAGCAGCTTTTACCGCTGAAGCGTGAACAAAGGCATCTTTTTCTTTATCATCTCTTTCAATGAAGCCATATCCCTTTTTACCATTATACCATTTAATTTTTCCTTGTAGTGTACTCATCTTATTTCTTAGTCCTTTTGTTATTTATTATCTCTTAAAGGTAATTTCTTTTACGATTATTTCAAGATGAAACTTTGTGGTGGTGGCTGAGGAAGGATTCGCACCTCCGACACAAGCCTTTTCAGGGCTCTGCTCTACTCCTGAGCTACTCAGCCTTATTTATCCCCTAAAGATAATTCTTCCTTTAGTAAGATCGTAAGGTGTCATTTCAACTGTCACATTATCACCTTGGAGAACTCTAATTCTGTTTTTTCTTAACTTACCAGCTGTATGGGCAGTAACAGTATGTCCATTTTCTAATTTTACTCTAAACATAGCGTTCGGAAGTAGGTCTATCACTGTACCTTTAAATTCCAGTAAGTCTTGTTTTGACAAATTTATTTTCTCCTTATTCGTTTTACTACAGATTGAGCGTGTCCAACCAACCCTTCGTAATTTGCAAGTGTTATAACTGATGGTCCAAGACTTTCAATACCCTTTTTTGATAAGTTTATGTATGAAATCCTTTTATAAAATTCATTTACACTTATACCGCTTGAGTATTTTGCAGAACCATTAGTTGGCAACACATGGTTTGATCCAACATTATAATCAGTCATTGCCATCACTGCATATTTTCCTAAACATATTGATCCTGAATTTTTTATTTTTGGAACTAACGATTTATAATTTTTAATATTTAATTCTAAATGTTCTGGTGCAATTTTATTTATAACACTTATTATTTTAGCGTCTGAAGAAACATACATAAGAATTCCATTATTAATTAAACTTCTTCTTGCAACAGAAGCTCTTGGAATTTCTTTTAATTGTTTAGTAATTTCAATTTTTACTTTATCTAGCAAATCTTTATCTTTTGAAATCAAAATACATTGTGCAAGAATATCATGTTCAGCTTGTCCAATTAAATCACTTGCAACCCACTCAGGATTTGAGAATTTGTCACAAACGACAGTCACTTCTGAAGGACCTGCAGTCATACCTTCAATTCCAACAACACCAAAAACTTCTTTTTTTGCTGCCGCAACATATGCGTTTCCTGGACCAACTATTTTATGAACTTTTTTAATTTTTTTAGTCCCATAGGATACTGCTGCAATAGCAGAAGGGCCCCCGATAGAATAAATTTCTTTTATTTTGCATTTTTTTGCAGCGTATAATACGGCTGGATTTTGTTTTCCTTTATAGCCTGGATTAATCATAACTATTCTCTTAACGCCTGCAACAATTGCTGGAATAGCGTTCATCAATACACTTGATGGGTATGAAGCAGTAGAACCAGGAACATAAATTGCAACAGACTCTAAAGGCACATATTTATATTCAAGTTTGTTTTTTAATTTATCTGTATAAGAAATATTTTTAAATTTTTGAAGTGAATGAAATTTATAAATTCTATTATAAGCCGTATCGATTGCTTTCTTTACTTTTTTATCAAGTGAATTTATAGATTTTTTTATTTGTTTTGAGCTTGGAATAATTATGTTGTTTTGATTAAATCTTTTCTCGTATTTTAATAATGCTTTATCTCCATTTTTTTTAACATCTTTAATTATATTTGTTACAGAAACAGAGTCTGATTGAATTTTTTTTTTTCTCTGTAAAAGCAAATTCTCTAATAATTTATCAAAATTTTTACTTTTACTATTTAATATCTTCATAACTATTTAATTTCACTTTGATCCTCTAATCTTGCTTCAATAGTTTCTGTAGTTAAAGCAATATGAGCATTGTTATTAAAAATAAGATTTATTTCATAAACATCATTATTTTTCAAATAATCTATACCTATTAGTTCTAAAACTGTTTCTTGATTTGATTGATCAATGTTCTTTGATCTTACTTTATCAACAAAATCAAACCTACAAATGCTATTGATTTTTTTATCTTCCTGATCACTTTCAACCTTGGTTCTTTCAATTGATAATAAAAAAACTTTATTGGAAGCGAGATATTTTATATCTGCAATTTTAACCTTAGCCCCTGAACTACAGGCTGAAATCATTTGTAAACCTTCTTGGTCGCTTGCTATTATTTTTGCTAAATATTTATTCACTATTTTAATCTTTTAATTTTAACACCTATTTTTTTTAATTTATTTTCTATTTTTTCATAACCTCTATCTAAGTGATAAATTCTGTTAATATATGATTTACCATTAGAAACTATAGCTGCTAGAACCAAAGCAACAGAAGCTCTTAAATCACTAGACATTAATTCGGCACCAATGAATTTAGTATTTCCTTCTATTGTAGCGGTATTATTTTTAATATTTATTTTTGCTCCTAATCTTTGCAATTCTGCAACATGCATAAATCTATTTTCAAAAATACTTTCAGTTATTGAACTTTTGCCAACTGCTTTACACATCAAAACCATCAATTGTGCTTGAAGGTCTGTAGGAATGCCTGGAAACTCTTTAGTTTTAATACTTTTTATTGATTTTATTTTTTCAGGTCCTTTAATTAAGATTTTATTTTCACTAGTTTTAATTTTAGCACCAACTTTTTTTAGTAATTTTATTTCTGTACCAATAATTTTAGGATTTAAATTATTTATTTGTAAATTACCTTTTGCAAGTGTTGCAGCTACACAAAATGTGCCTGCTTCTATTCTATCAGCCATTACAGAATATTCAGTTTCATTTAAAGAATTTACACCTATGATTTTACAAACTCTTCCTGTCCATTTTATTTTCGCTCCAGCTTTATTTAAAAAATTTGTAAGATCTTTAATCTCAGGTTCTATTGCACAATTTTTTAAAACTGTTTTTCCTTTTGCTAAACATGCTGCTATTATAGAATTTTCAGTTGCCCCAACACTTATCTTTGGAAAATTTATAGTTGTTCCGCTAAGTTTTCCTTTTGATTTTGCTAAAATATATCCATCTTTTAGTTCATATTTCATACCAAGTTTTTTTAATGCTGTTAGATGATAATTAACTGGTCTAGCACCAATTAAACACCCTCCAGGTAAAGAGATTTTAGATTTATGGTATTTTGAAATAAGTGGACCTAAAACTAAAATAGAACCACGCATTGTTTTGACTAAAGAATAACTAGCAAAAGTTTTCATATTTTTTTTATTTATAATTTTTGCTGTTTTTTTATCTCTTGATAAAATTATTTTAGAACCAAGAGACTTTAATAAATTTAACATTGTATTAATGTCTCTAACTCTTGGTAAATTTTTGATAACTACAGGTTTATCAAATAATAGTGTTGCAGCTAATATGGGCAGGGATGCATTCTTCGAACCTGAAATTGAAACATTGCCCTTGATTTTACAAGGGCCATTAATCAGAAATTTATCCATAAATTACTTTTTAATTTTAGCAACTTGAATTGTAGTTTGACCCTGATATTTACCGTTCTTTGATTTATAAGTTGTTTCTGGCTGAGTATCTGATTTGAAAAATAAAAATTGTGCTATTCCCTCGTTTGAATAAATTTTTGCAGGGTTAGGTGTTGTATTACTTAGCTCAATTACAATATTGCCCTCAAATTCATTTTCAATTGGAGTAACATTACAAATAATTCCTGTTCTTGCGTAAGTACTTTTTCCAACACAAATACATAAAACATCTTTTGGTATTCTAAAATATTCTACTGTTTTAGCTAAAACGAATGAATTTGGTGGGATAATACAATGTGGTCCTTTTCGTTCTATAAAGTTATCATCAGAAAAATTCTTTGGATCAACTAAAGAACTATTAACATTAGTAAATATTCTATATTCATCGGAGATTCTTACATCATATCCCATACTACTTAATCCATAAGAAATTTTACCTTCAGAAACTTGATGATCCAAAAATGGCTCTATCATATTGTGCTCTTTGCACATTTTTTTAATCCAAGAATCAGGTTGAATTGACATTATTTATTTTTCTTTTTATTTTTTTTTTGGAAAATTTTTCTTTTCTTCAAATTTTTTCTAAGCGCCAAGCTTAAACGCTCATTTTTTTCTTTTGAACTCATTCTTTGTTTGGGTTAGTCAGGAAATCTAAAGAAATTGGTTTATTGGGATCTAGTGCAGGTGCTTTTTCCTCTTCTTTTTTTGGGCCTTCTTTAGCTAAACGTTTAGCTTTTTTTTCAGCAAGCTTTCTCTCTCTTTTAGCTTGCTTTTCCATAAGCTTATTACCTTTAGTTGATTTGTAGTCGTAATGAATTCCCATAACATTTTCCTAAAATAGATATAAATCATATTCATCAAAAAATTAAGGCAATAATTTGAAAAAAATGCTTTATTATCAATAAAATACAATTTGTCTCTAAGCTCCTGTAGTTAAATGGTATAACAAGTCATTGGTAATGACTAGTTCCCTGGTCAGTACAGGGTGGGAGCACCACTAATTTCTATAAAAAAACTTTCTCAAAAATATCGTAATCAGAATTAAAATAAAGAAAGCTGTAATAGGAACATATATATCAGGTGAAAATATTATATCAGTTATTCCTGGTACTTCAGCATTTTGGTCTATAATTTTTTCTAATCCACTACCAATAGAAACTGCTAAAAAAATTTGAGGAACTATTCCAATCAATGTAGCAAAGAAAAAATTTATAACCTTAACATTAAATAAGGTTGGTAAGAGACAGCTCAGCTGCCAAGGTATACCACCTATAAAGCGGTAAATTAATAAATAATTAAATTCAGATTGTTTAAATTTTATTTCTAAGTTTTGAAATTTATTTAAGAACTTTTCTCTAATAAGCTGTTTTAAAAAATAATTTCCAAAAATATATAAAAAAGTAGCACCAATACTCAAGCCTAAAACAACAACAAATGTACCTATCCATTTTCCAAATATAAAACCTCCCATTAAAGCAACTGGAGATCCAAATCCTAAAAAGGGGAAAACCCAAAGAATAGTTAATGCTAAAAAAATAATAGAAATTAAAAATAAGTTAGATTTTTTAAGTTCAAAAAAATAAGATTGGTTATCTCTTAGAAAATCATAGGATGTGATTTCTGAAAGACTAAATTTTGAAAAAAAGAAATACAAAAATACACAAATAATTAATAGATAAGATAACCCAATAAATAATTTAATTTTTTTTGTATTTTCCATGATTCTTCTTATTTTAATGCTTAATCTTCTATTTGCTATTTTAATTATTACTAATATAAAGGGGCAAAAATTATAAAAAACTATATCAAATCTAATTATGAAAAGAACTTATCAACCCTCAAATAAAAAAAGAGCTCGAAAACACGGCTTTCGTTCAAAAATGAAAACTAAAGGTGGTAAAAAGCTTTTGGCTAGAAGAAGAGCAAGAGGAAGAAAATCACTAACTGTTTCTGTATAGAATAATGAAAAGCAAAATACTTGCTCTTTCAAAAAACGAAGAATTTAAAAATTTACTTAAACAAAAAAAGATTACCAATAAATACGTAAGTATTTTTTTTGGAAAATTACTAAATAAAGATAAAAAAAGACTAAATATCAGTTTTGTGACTAAAAAAAAAATTGGTAATGCAGTAAAGAGAAATAAAATTAAAAGAAGATTAAGAAACATCATGAATGAAGCTGTTAAAAAAATAGAGATAAACTTTGATTATTCATTTCTTGTTATAGCTAAGTCTTCTATGCTAAATAATGAATACAAAATTATAAAAGAAACTCTTTTTCAGGATTTTGCAAAAATAAAATAATGAATATATTTACTTTAATTTTAATTAAATTTATCAAAGCCTATAAATATTTGATTAGTCCATTATTGGGTCATTCTTGTAGATATTTACCAACATGTTCTGAATACAGCATAGATGCTTTAAAAGAATACGGTTTTTTTAAAGGTTTATTAATTAGTATAAAAAGAATTTTATCCTGCCATCCAATAAAATTTTTAGGGGGTGGCGAAGGGTTTGATCCAGTTAAAAAAGAAATAAAGGATAATAAATAATGGAAACTAGAAATATAATTGCTGCCATAAGTTTATCAGCTGCTGTAATTATATTATACTCGCTATTTTTTGCACCACCTCCTGTAACGAAAGAAAATTTAACTGAAAAAACTAAGACTGAACAGAATTCAGATGCACCTAGTCTTGATCAAAAAGAAAATGTAACCGAAATTTCACGAGAAGAAGCGTTAAAACAAAGTGAAAGAATTCAATTCGAAAACCAAAGTATTGTTGGTTCTATTTCATTAAAAGGGGCCGCAATAGACGATCTAACTTTCAAAGAATATAATGTTAGTTTAGAAAGCGATGAAAAAGTAAAATTTCTTGCACCACGAAGCTCTAAAGAAGGCTATATAATAGAAAGTGGTTTTATAACTACTGATAAAAATATCGATATTCCAAATGCAGATTCAATTTGGTCAGTTTCTGGAAATAATAAATTAACTGATCAATCTCCTATAAAACTAAGTTGGACTAATGATCAAGGCATCACTTTTGAAAAAGAAATTGCATTAGATGATAAGTTTTTATTCACAATAAAACAAAGAGTTATAAATTCTACTGATAAAAACTATGACTTCTATTCTTATGGACAAATTATAAGAAATCAAATCCCAGAAGGTTTAACCGATTTTTACATTCTTCATGAAGGTCCTATCGCTACATTAGACGAAGAATTAATTGAGGAAGATTATGACGATATTGAAGAGAAAAAATTCTCAAGAACTGCCCAAAAAGGATGGTTAGGTCTTGGAGATAAATATTACATATCAACTCTAATTCCACCAAGAGAAAAAGAATTTAAAACTACGATGGATTACAAAAACAAGTACAGAATAAACTTTGTTACAACGGAAAAAGTAAATCCCATGTCTGGATGTTTGCCAATTCTGATTCAAATACCTGTATTTTTTGCTTTGTATAAAGTTTTATTTGTAACGATAGAAATGCGTCATATGCCTTTTTATGGTTGGATCCAAGATTTAAGTGCTAAGGATCCTACTTCTATATTTAATTTATTTGGATTGTTTCCTTATGACGTACCTTCTTTCCTTGTAATTGGAGCATGGCCAGTTGCTATGGGGGTATCAATGTGGGTGCAACAAAAGTTAAATCCCGCTCCAACAGATCCAATGCAAGCAAAAATATTTATGTTCTTCCCTTTATTTTTAACAGTAATTCTTGCACCATTCCCAAGTGGGCTAGTAATTTATTGGACAGTTAATAACATTTTAACAATGGCTCAGCAGGTTGTAATAATGAAACGTACAACAGTTAAAACTGTAACCTAATTAAAAAATAATAAATGGACCTTGAAAAGATATTACCTAAAGATGGGCCACCAATTAATGAAGTAACTAAATATATTGAAAAATATAAAAATGATTTAATAGTAATTAAATACGGTGGAAATGTTTTAATTGATAGAAACGTATTTAATAATTTTATAACTGATCTTAGTGTTTTAAATAAATTAGGCCTTGCAACTGTGGTAATTCATGGTGGTGGACCTAGAATTAAAAGAGAGCTAGAAAAATCAAATATTCAATCAAAATTTATAAGAGGACTAAGAGTAACTGACAAAAATATAATTGATATTGTTGAATCTGTTTTAGGAATACCAAATGAGATTAATAATGAACAAATATTAAATATAATTAATCAAAATAAAATTCCTATAATTTCTCCATTAGGATTAGGTAAAAAAAACCAAACATATAATATTAATGGAGATACAGCTGCGATGGCTATAGCAAAATCTTTAAAATCTAGAAGACTATTGTTAATGACGAATGTTGATGGCGTTTTAGATAAAAATAAGAAATTAATAGAGGAAATTACTTCCTCTGAGATTATGGAAATGATTAAAGATGAAACTATTACAGAAGGTATGATACCTAAAATAAACGCATGCTTAGACGCCGTAAATAATGGTGTAACAGCAGTTGGTATAATCAATGGCACAAAGCCACATTCGTGTTTATGGGAAATATTCTCTGACAAGGGCTCTGGGACCCTAATAAGACAATGAAAGAATTAAAGAATATCAAAAACATATTATTTGATTGTGATGGGGTACTCTATAGTGATCTTGAAGGAGTATTTGGTCAAGTGAGTAAAAAAATGACTCAATATATTTCGAATAAATTAAATGTAGATTTAAAAGAGGCAAAAGAATTACAAACAAATTATTTTCATAAATATAACACTAGTCTTAATGGTTTAATGATACATCACGATATACCTCCAAGAG
>LULP01001107.1_pt2 | contig 10312 bp, 11 predicted proteins | sample 728111 | NCBI WGS metagenome assembly LULP01 (sample SAMN03860286, study PRJNA289734) | marine metagenome | biome: seawater column; feature: ocean; material: water; isolation source: Red Sea water column Station 149 - depth 25m | place: Saudi Arabia: Red Sea | collected 2011-10-15 | depth 25 m
CTCGACGACACCTTGACGAAGCTGTCCGAACGACCCGACCTGGTCGAGGTCTTCCAAGGCAGCGGTCGTCTCGGGAAGGCGCACGGCATGAAGGTCCTCGCGGGTCAGGCTGTCGGTGACGTGCTGATCTTCACCGATGCGAACGTGACCCTGCGCGAGGACGCGCTGGAACGACTCTCCTCCTGGTTCTCCGACCCAGAAGTCGGCGGAGTGTGCGGGACTTTGCGCTACGTGAACGCTGACGACAGCTCCACCGCGGCCGTCGGCGGCGCCTATTGGCGACTCGAGGAGAAGATCAAGACCCTCGAGTCCCGGACGGGGAACGTGATGGGTGCCGACGGGTCGATCTTCGCCGTCCGTCGTGAGCTCTACCCGGACTTCCCTGACACCGTCCTCGACGACCTGACGGTGTCGATGGCTGCCGTCTTCGCGGGAAAGAGGCTTCTCAAGGTCGACGACGTCGTAGCCCACGAACGCCTCGTCACCGACAGGAAGGACGAGTTCTCGCGCAAGGCGCGAATCGCAGCTCGCGCCTACCACACCCACCGCGTCATGAAGCCACAGCTACGGACCATGTCGAGGATCGACACCTTCAAGTACGTCTCCCACAAGGTGATCCGCTGGTTCGGAGGTCTCTTCGTGATCATCGGTACGGTTGCCGCGATCGGCCTTGCAACGACCGTCGCGCCGTTCCTCGGGCTGGCCGCGCTGGTGGCCGTCGCGGCGAGCACGGTGATCGCAGCCAAGGTCAAGTCCGGGCCGATCGCCGCTCTCGCCGAGATCGTGATCGCCCTCTTGGCCACGCTGCTCGGCGTCCTTCGGGCAGCCAGAGGACGCACCTACTCGACGTGGGCGCCGGCAGGTTCTCGGTAGAGACATGACCACACAGTCGCGCCGACCTCGCGTCCTCTACTTCACCAAGGTGCTGCCGTACCCTCCGGCCGTCGCTGGAGACGCGGTGTACAGCCGTGGCCTCATCGAGACCTGGGCGACGTTCGCGGACGTGACCGTCGTCTGCGCCGACGGTGGCGCCCGGGTCGAGGACGCCGCTGACGGCGTGACCTGGGTCGTCACGACAGCTCAACGCCGCGGTCGCGCAGCCTCCGTCCTGTCGACATTCCCCCTCATCGCCTGGAAGGGCGCCCGGCGCGACTACCGTCGCGAGGCGAAGCGCCACCTGCGCAGCGACACCTGGGACGCCGTGGTGCTCGACAACATCGGCTCCGCGCACCTCCTCCGCGACGCGCTGAGGCACCGTCGCAGGCATCAGGACACGACGGTGCTCTACACCTCTCACGAGTGGGAGTACCCGACGCGCGCCGGCAAGTACCAGGGCTACGACATGTCGCTGCCGAAGCGCGTGATGGCCCGATGGGATCTCGCAAAGGTGAAGTATTGGGAGAACCGGCTCATAAGGCGGACCGACGTCGTGACGGTCATCAACGAGGCCGATCTCCGGCCGTTCCGGGCCATCGCTCCACAGCGGAAGTACCTCGTGCTGTCGCCGGGTTACGACGGCCCCATGACACCACGAAGAACCATCGACGCGACCACCCCTCGCCGGATCGCCCTGCTGGGAGGGCGCCGCTCCGAGCAGAAGCAGCAAGTTCTTCTCGACTGGTTCAGCGTCGCGTACGAGCGTCTCGACAAGCACGGCATCGAGATGGCGGTCGTCGGTGACGTCCCGGAGTCACTGAAGCGTCGAGTCGTCACCGAGTACCCGAACGTGGACGTCGTGGGATTCGTCGACGACCTGGAGTCGGTGATCAGTGGATTTCGAGCCGGCCTGATCGTGGACACCGTAGGGAGCGGCTTCAAGCTCCGCCTGCTCTCGCAGATCTTCCAACGTCTGCCGATCGTCGGTCTCGAGTCGGCCATCAGCGGCCTGCCGACGCCACCCGGCGACGGGTACCTCGCTGCGGAGTCGCTCGACGCGCTTGCCACCTTGGTGTGTGCGGTGATCGACGACCCCGCGCTCCTCGACGCGGTCCAGAATCGAGCCTTCGACGACTGCCGCTCGGCGTTCTCGTGGGACGATCGCGCCCGGTCCCTGACCGCAGCGCTCGACCCGTCCGACGAGACGGCACTCTCATGAGTCAATACAAGGGACGGGACATCGCATGAAGGTAGTCATTCTCGCCGGGGGCCTCGGCACGCGGCTCGCCGAGGAGACCTCGGTCAGGCCGAAGCCGATGGTCGAGGTGGGTGGGTATCCGATCCTCTGGCACATCATGAAGATCTACTCGCAGCACGGCTTCAACGAGTTCGTCGTGTGCCTGGGATACAAGGGCTACTACATCAAGGAGTACTTCGCGAACTACGCGATGCACAACTCCTCGATCGAGGTCGACATCCGCCAGCGTTCCGTGTCCTTCCTCGGGGAGAACGAGTCGCTGCCTGACTGGAAGATCCAGCTGATCGACACGGGTGCCGAGACGCTGACCGGCGGACGGCTCAAGCGCGTCCGGCCGTTCCTCCGCGACGACGAGCCCTTCCTCATGACCTACGGCGACGGTGTCGCCGACGTCGACCTCACAGCGTTGGCCACGTTCCACCGCGAGCACGGTCTCGACGCGACGCTCACCGCAGTGCGACCCTCCGGTCGCTTCGGCTCCACCGTCATCACGGACGGCCGAGTGGAGAAGTTCGAGGAGAAGCCTGCGGGCGACGGCGGGCAGATCAACGGCGGATTCTTCGTCCTCCATCCTCGCGTTCTCGATCGTATCGACGGCGACGCGACCATCTGGGAACGAGAGCCGCTCGAGAGCCTCGCTCACGACGGACAGCTGGCAGCATTCGAGCACAACGGATTCTGGCAGCCGATGGACACGCTGAGGGACAAGATGCATCTCGAGGACCTGTGGGCAGCAGACCAGGCTCCCTGGAAGACGTGGGAGTAGAGACCGTGCCGAATCCAGAGTTCTGGGCCGACCAGCGCGTCCTCCTGACCGGACACACGGGTTTCAAGGGATCGTGGACCGCTCGCTGGCTGTCGCGCATGGGCGCCTCGCAGGTCGGCTACGCGCTGGCGCCGGACACCACTCCAGCCTTGTTCCCCTCGTTGGACCTCCCGGGACTGCAGTCCGTCGTCGGCGACATCACGGACGCGACGACCTTGACGTCGACGGTGGCCGACGCCGACCCGACCGTCGCCATCCACATGGCTGCCCAGCCGCTGGTCCGCCGCTCCTACGCCGAGCCCGCCGAGACGTTCGCGACCAACGTGATGGGCACGCTCAACGTCCTGGAAGCTCTCCGCCACCATGCGCCGCGCCTCCAGGCGGTCCTGGTAATCACGACGGACAAGGTCTACCTCAACGACGACTCTGGGACCCCGTTCGTCGAGTCGGACCGCCTGGGCGGCCACGACCCCTACTCGAGCTCCAAGGCTGCGTGCGAGGAAGTGGTCTCCTCCTACAGGCAGAGCTTCTACGACGATGCTGGCGTCGCACTCGCGACCGCTCGAGCAGGCAACGTGATCGGCGGAGGGGACTGGTCGGAGGACCGACTCGTCCCCGACATCTGGCGCGCGATGCGTTCGGGCACCAGCGTCGAGCTCCGAAACCCTCGGTCTGTGAGGCCGTGGCAGCACGTCCTCGACCCTGTGAGCGGCTACCTGGACTACGTCGAGGCGATGGTCGACCACCGCTGGCCCACCTTGCCGCGGGCCCTGAACTTCGCTCCGGTCCCTGACCAGCCGATGACCGTGAGTGAGGTGACCGAGACACTCGGCGAGGCGATGGGGGTAGACCGGCCGTGGCACCAGGCCTCCGGATTCCACCCAGTGGAGATGAAGCTCCTCACGCTCGATGCCTCACTCGCCGAGAAGTCGTTGGGCTGGCGGCCACGACTCACGGGTCGCGAGGCAGTCCAGTGGACGGCGGACTGGATCAAGGCCACGGACTCCGGACAGGACTACGCCACGGCGCTCGACGCGCAGATCGACGACTACGAGGCGCTGGGACAGGGCGCTGCAGAGAGGACGGCACCGTGAGGTTCACCGAGTCGCCACTCGCCGGCGTGTACACGATCGACCTTGAGCCTCGGGGTGATGATCGAGGCTTCTTCTCGCGCGTCTTCGACGTCGACGAGTTCGAGGCGCTCGACCTCGAGACTCGGTTCGTCCAGTTCAACACGTCGTTCAGTCGCGTCAAGCACACGTTCCGGGGGATGCACTACCAGCTCGGCGAGAGTGCCGAGGTGAAGGTCGTCAAGGTGATCCGAGGAGCCCTGCTCGACGTGGTGCTGGACCTGCGCGAGGGCTCACCGACCTTCGGCCGTTCCTTCAGCGCCGAGCTGACGTCCGAGAACCGCACCATGATGTACATCCCGCACGGCTGCGCCCACGGCTTCCTCTCCCTGACGGAGGACGTCGAGATGATGTACTTCGTGTCCGCCTACTACGACCCCGAGAACGAGCGGTCGGTCCGGTGGGACGACCCGACCTTCAACGTGTCGCTTCCGTTCAAGCCCGCGCTGATCTCCCCGAAGGACGCCGGCGCGCGCGACTTCGACCCCGCCTGGCACCTCCACCGGTCCTCATGACCACGCTGATCCGGCCGTCCCACGGACGGATCGACTACTACGACGGAGTCCGCTCCGTCGCGATCGGCGCGGTCCTGCTGGTGCACTGGGCGGCGCGTTACACCCCCTACTTCGACGGCGGATACATAGGGGTCGACGTCTTCTTCGTACTCAGCGGCTTTCTGATCACGAGCCTCTTGTGGCAACGCCGAGATGATCGCGTCCCCATGTCGCAGGCCTACCTCCGGTTCATCCGCGCCAGGATCCTGCGCCTCTACCCTGCCCTCGTCGGGCTTCTCGTGATCGGCACCTGCATCGTTGGACTGATGGGCGAGCCGGTGTCCTTCCCGGAGGCTGCGAGAAATGCCGGGATCAGCATGGGGCAGGGAGCAACGTGGGTCTACGCGCTGGACCTCGGGTCGACCGAGCCATTCGGACAGACCTGGTCGCTGGGAGTGGAGTGGACCTTCTACCTGGTCTGGCCCTGGCTGATCTACCTGTGGCGACGCAGAGGCACCAGCGCACGAACCGCGGGCTGGTGTTCGGCGGGGCTGGCGGTCGTCGCCTACGTCACAGCGCTGCCGACCTCCGCGATCTGGTTCTACTTCGCTCCCGCGCCTCGCTTCTCCGAGATCCTCGCCGGTTGCGCCATGGTCAGTACACCAGCGCGTACCGATACGTGGGATTCCCCCTCGTCACGCTCGCCAGCGTGGGCTTGTGCGTCCTGCCCTCCTGGGCCCATCACACCGTCGTCGAGCGGGTGCTCCGGCTCCGTCCTCTGGTCCTCATCGGCCTGGCGAGCTACAGCCTCTACCTGTGGCACCTCATCGCTCTACAGACGCTGACCCCAGGTCGCTTCGGACTGCCCTTCATCGCGCTCGGACTCGTCGGGATCCTGTTCACCGGAGCAGCCACCTACCTCAGCTACCGACTACTCGAGGCTCCACGGTTCGGCCGGTCCTCACGCGGACCGTCCCCGTCGGGGCTCCGGAAGGCACGGTCGAGGCGTCGAGCGTCTTCGTCACAACAGGGACGACGAAGAGCGCCAGGACGAACCAGCTCGCCGGGTCGACGAAGGCGAAGCCCGAGTACCACACCACCCACGCACAGACGATCGACCGCAAGGGGTGCTCCACGCCCATAGCCGCCAGGATCTTCACGAGGAGGATCCACAAGAGGGCTCCGCCCAGCACGCCGAGGAACGCCCACTGCCACCAGAACCCGTTGGACATGAGCTCCGACGGGCCCAATCCCTGGTACCACGGGAAACGGGCGTATGCCCCGCTGCTCTGCCAGGCCTCGTCGATGACGGGCAGGAGTCCGTCTGTGTTCCCCACTCCGTACCCCAGGACCGGGTGGTTGGTGACGGCCTCGAGACCGATCTGCGGCGCGACAGCGATGCGTCCGAAGAAGCTGCCGGTCTCCCCCAGCCCGAACCTCGTCAGGACCGATCCGAGCGAGAACTCGAAGGTCACAAACATGACAAAGAAGACCGTCGACAGCGCCACACCCGCGAGCGCCAGCCGCTTGGGCGTCCTCGGCCACAGGATCCAGATCCCGAGAGCGAGCCTCGTCGAGGATCCAGGAGGAAGACCGCGACGATCATGCTCATGTACGAGTCGGCAAGATAGGAAGGTTCGCTCGCCAGCGCAGTCGGTCGGATCTTCCCGTAGAGGACGATGTCGCGTGCCGCCTCGGAGTAGATCCCTCGCTGCGAGGTGAAGTAGAGCGCATCGCGGATCGAGGTGAACACGTCGCGAAGTCCGACGCTCTCTAACAGGGCCAGCACCATCAAGGCGACCCAGAAGCCGAAGAACAGCTTGCGCAAGCCGTCACGGGGAAGCGTCCGGCACACCGCGATGATGATCAAGGCCGACAGGACCGAGGCGAGGAGCTGCAACGCCGAGAGCAGGTTGACGACGCTCGCACTCTCTGGAGCGAAGGAGACGAACGGCTCGATGAGCAGGAACACGGCCAGGACCACGATCAGCTGACCCGCTCGTCGAGCCAGCTCGTTCCCGACACGGAACGAGAGCAGGGCGGCGCTCAGCAGCAGCGGGTACATCGGAACGACCTGTGCCCCGGTGCTCGTCTCCACGGAGAGCCGCAGATGCATCCCGATCAGGGCGACGACGATCAACGCGTAGACCGTGCGGTGCCCTCGCCGGCCCGTGTCGACGGCGGGCGCGCCACGACGGGTGCTCGACTGCGTCAGAGCCATCTGTCGAGCCTCTCGTCTCCGGTCATCGCACGTGCAAGCTCACCAGGACCACAGTCACGGAGCACAGCAACACGACGACGGTCGCCTTCAGGATATCCGGATGAAGCAGTGCCGAGTCGCGAAGTCGTGAGGTGGGACGGATCCATGCCGCTGTGATACAGCTGCCCACGATCTTTCCCAGAGCGATACCGACGATGGAAGCTGCCGGATCGATGACGGCACCCACGACGACGACCGCCAGGCCCGCGATGGCGATGGAGACACATTCGCTCATCACGTACGGCACGACGCGGCCACTCGCGATACCGAGGTAGTAGGCAGGCGAGGCGAAGATCGTCGCAGCCCACATCGCCGAGACCACTCCCACCACGTAGATGAAGAGCGGATCGACCTCGTCGAGGTAGAGGAACGAGATGAGCGGAGAGGCCACCGCGACCAAAAGCATGAGCCCACCACCCATGAGGGCTGCGGCACGACAGATGCGCGAGAAGAGGTCCCGCAGGCCCTGCTGGTCTCCCACCGACAGCTCTGCGAACTTGGGCAGTGAAGGCTGCAGCGCCATGATCGCGACGTTTCGGGCCTGATACGACATCCTGTAGGCGATCTCGAAGATCCCGAGGACGTGAGTGCCCGCCACCGCTCCGAGAGCGGTCTTCACGACGGGTTCGAACATCAGGTTGGCGAGAGAACCCGCCTGGAGCTTGACGCCGAATCCGAGCATCTCCCGCAGGAGCGCCCCGGAGAACCAGGGCGATGCCATCCTGTCGCCGGCGCTGTTCGTCACGATGGCGAGAGCGCCGAGCTCGAAGCAGATGGCGAGCACGAACTGCCCCGCTTGCGCCCACGCCAGACCGTTCAGGCCGAACGTCCCCACGAGCATCAGCGACGCGACCAGCTGGGCCAGCATGCCCAGCATGCCTCCGATGGAGCGCAGGTCGGCGCGCCCCATCCCCAGCAGGCACGAGTCGATCGCGGACTTCACGATGAGGAGCCACAGGCTCAACACTGCCCAGGGCAGCACCTCTCGCGCGGCGGCAAGCTCACGCCCGTCGAGGGCGATGGCCAGTCCGCGCCAAAGGGGCCACCAGAGGGCAAGCGCGACGACGCCCATGGCGGCCGCCATGAACAGGACACCGGTCCGCATGTACGCGACTGCGGCTTCGAGTCGGCCCTCGCCGATCGATCGCCCGATGAATCGCGCCAGACCTCCGCTGATCCCGAGGTCCGCAGCACGGCCGAACGCCGTCGTCGCCAGGACTAGGGACCAAACGCCGAGCATGGAGACGCCGAGGGTCTGGACGACGTTGCGGTAGATGAAGAAGAGGCAGACGCCACCGACGATGACCTCGGCCGCGGAGAATGCACTGTTGCGTCGCATCGTCCTCACGGCGTTGCGCGTCTCTGCAGCCGGCTCTTCAGTCGCAGTGCCGGGCTCTCCACAGCGTGCCAGGAGAGGGCGGCGAGCGGCACGACGATCACCAGGCTGATCAGGGCGTTCACGATCGCGTGGCGCGGGTCCAACCAGAGCTGGACGGCCTGCTGCACCGGGAACGCGTAGATGTAGATGCCGTAGCTGTAGTCGTGCATGGAGCGGAAGCGATGCAGCCACTGCGCCTGGAAGAAGGCGAGGCAGAAGACGAGGGCGGCCACGAGCAACACCAGGGCGGTCTGGAAGAGGGGCGTGCCAAAGCTCACCAAGCACAGCAGCCCTCCGATGCCGACCCACCACCACGCGGGACGTGCCCGGTCGGACAGGCGGGCAACGACGACCCCGACCATGAACGCCAGCGAGAGTCGGTGCAGCTTGGCGACGTCGCTACCGTCATGCAGCGCCGCATCGAGGGAGCCAAGGTGCGCTGAGACGACGAGGAAGCCCACGTAGCCCACGACATACACCACGCACATGGAGGCGAAGCGACGGTTGGACGCGAACGCTCCCACCACGAAGAGCCCCACGACCGCGAGGTAGCACGTGAACTCGAAACGCAGGGTCCAGAGGGAGCCGTTCACCACGCCGTCGGTCGGCAGACCGTCGAACACTCCCGGCAAGTGGTACTGCGGCGCGTAGAGCACGGCGTTGCCGGCGACGTACTCGTAGACCTGCGGGGACGTGAAGTAGCTGCTCGGTCCGCCTGCGGCGACCGTGAGCCCAAGAACCATCGTCGTGAGCACGAGCATCACCCACAGGCCCGGGAAGATGCGGAGGCCTCGCGCCACCATAAAGATCTTCACGTTCCTGCTGCTGACCATGGAACGGTAGATGAGGAAGCCGCTGATCGAGAAGAACGCGGAGACGGCGATCCAGCCCCCGCTGTAACCGATCCACTCCTCGATCGCGTCGGGGCGCGCACCAGCGATCTCTGCCGCATGCGAGAAGATCACTGCACTTGCCGCCACCAGGCGGAGCAGGTTGAAGTTGTTCGCCCTGGCGTCGTGGACCTTGACCATGTCTACCTCACGAGTTCCCGACGCTACGGTCCACGCGACGCACCAACCGGAACACCGGCTCAAGCCTCGGGAACCTCCACCGAAGCATCAACAGCCGGGCTCGCGGACGAAGTGCCGCTTGAAGCTGGCGAAGTACTTGCCGGGCGCGTTTGCCGCACGGACCAGGCCGACCGTCCCTGTCTCGAGGTGGTCGCCCTCGAGCATCGTCAGGCCGACGACGAGCCAGTCGTAGCCGAAGACCGACGTGTCCTCGGCGTAGGCCTTCTTGAGGCCATCGGTTCGGTAGACGCCGAAGAGACGAGAGCTGTCACGCGGGTTCGCGAAGTACGTCCTGAGCCGCTGCTCCGGTGTCCCCTCGATGCTGAACGTGCCGCGCGCGTCGGTCAGCGAACCGTCCTGCGCTCTGAACTGCACCGGCGTGCAGGCTGCCACCGCATTGGGATGGTGGTCGAGCAGCTCGATGCAGTCCTCGGCGAACCGCGGACTGCGCAGGTCGTCGTCGGTCGCCCACATGAAGTACTCGGTGTCCGCGGCCATGAGCACGCCACGGAAGTTGTCACTCTGAGGAACGGTGGCGGGATGCCGGACGTGCACGACCCGCGGATCCTCGGCCGCGAAGGCGGCGCAGATCTCGCTCGTCCCGTCCGTCGAGGCGTTGTCGAAGATCAGCAGCGTGAAGTCGCGGAAGGTCTGGCTCAGCTGACTCTCGATGCTTCGCGCGATCGACGCCGATCCGTTGAAGGTGATGAGCCCGATCGTCAGCCTCGGCTTCACGTCACGCACCACCGTTCAGCAGACGCAGCAAGTCGCGGGTGGTGGCGCGGAAGGACTGCGATCCCCGCTCGTACGATGCTGTCGACTCGTACCGCAGGGGTTCAGGCGGATCGACGTCCGGACCCCCTCGGAACACCTGGCACGGTCGGCCCGTGACGGACTCAGCTTCTTCAGCGCAGATCTGCGCGACCTCGGCGATCGAGGCGTCGAGCAGGCCGATCGGGTTGAGGACGCTCCAACCCTGGCCGTCCTCCCCGAGCCATCGCGCGACCACGCGGGCGATGTCGTCGTTCCCGACGAAGTTCCGCCGCTGCTCCGGTGTCCCCTCGATGCTGAACGTGCCGC
>LULP01002264.1_pt1 | contig 10309 bp, 6 predicted proteins | sample 728111 | NCBI WGS metagenome assembly LULP01 (sample SAMN03860286, study PRJNA289734) | marine metagenome | biome: seawater column; feature: ocean; material: water; isolation source: Red Sea water column Station 149 - depth 25m | place: Saudi Arabia: Red Sea | collected 2011-10-15 | depth 25 m
AGCGCGGGCAGCACGTCGTCGACGGTCGCGTCCGGGGCCAGCGGGTAGGCCGGGACCTCCACGAGGGCCGGCGTCCGCGCCAGGGCCGACACCAGCCTCCAGTAGTCCGACGTCAGCGGGTGCACGTAGCCGCCACCGTGCAGGTAGACCACGCGGACGACGGGACGACGACGTCGTGGCTGCACCGACCACACGGTCATCCCGTGCCGATGCGCGCGTCCCACCCGGTGCACCCACCGGGCCCGTCGTGTCGGCGGGGCGTCGCCAGACTGCTGACGTCTCCTGGCGGTGCGCAGCGTGCGCTGCGCGCCCTCGAAGGCCTGCTTGTCACGACGCAGCCACATCAGCCGCATGTACAGCACGGTGAACGGATGCCGCCTGCGAGGATCGGTGGACCAGCCGAGCATGTGTTCCCTCTCGTCGACGTCGTCCTCCCACCAGTACCAGGGGACGTCCGAGACCACCACCGGGCCGTCGACGCGAGCGACCCGTGCCGTCGACGAACTCTTGGCGGCTCCTCAGGGACGGACGCGCCCTTCTGACCTGCGGTCCGACGCTGTCCACGCAAGGCTTGACGCATGATCACCTCGCGCCTCCCGAGGTCAGCATCCGTCTGGCGACCGCTGCTCGTGCCGACGATCATGCTGCTCACCTGGGACGTCGGGGTGACCGTCGCGTTCCAGCTGAACTGGTTCGAGTTCCCGGGCATCACGATCCAGTACACGCTCTACGGCACGGCCATCGCCCTGTTCCTCGGCTTCATGGTCAACGCGGGCTACGCGCGGTGGTGGGAGGCGCGCACCCTCTGGGGCAGCATCGTCAACCACTCGCGGAACGTGGCACGCGAGGCGACCACGCTGCTCGACCCGACCGTGCCGAACGCGCGGCGCGAGCTCGGCCCCGACATGGTGCGCGCCCAGATCGCCTACGTGCACAGCCTGCGGACGTCGCTGCGCCAGCAGGACCCCCCGCCGGAGATCGACCGCTACCTCTCGCGTGACGCCGCCGTCCGGGTCAAGAACGCCAGCAGCGGCCCGACGGCCACGCTCACCCACCTGGGTCGGCTCCTCGCCGAGGCGCGTCGTCGCGGCATGATCGACGACTTCGCCCGCGTGCAGGTCGAGTCGACGCTCAGCGTCCTGACCGACGCGCAGGGCGGCCTGGAGCGGATCAAGAAGACCCCGCTGCCCGTGCAGTACCGGCTGCTGCCGTCGTTCTTCGCCCGCACGTTCTGCATCATCCTGCCGTTCGCGGTCTACCAGGACCTGCAGTGGTGGACGCCGATCGGCTCGGGCCTGGTCGGCATGATGTTCCTGCTCGCGGTCCAGGTCGGCAAGGACCTCGCGGACCCGTTCTCCGACGACGTGCACGACGTCCCGATGACGGCGATCAGCCGCACGATCGAGATCGACCTGCTCGAGATGATCGGTGCGGACGCCCCCGGCCCGGTGAACCCCGTCGGACAGGTGCTCTGGTGACACGACGGCTGCCGATCCGGCACTGAGCGGAAGCACCCATCCTGCCTCGTCCGGGGCACGCCGCGCAGCGCTTCGCAGAAGGTGCGCGAAACTTGTTCATTCGCCGGACGTGGCGTCGGACGCGGTCCTAGGGTGCACCGAGTCCTACCGATCGGAAGTCCCCCGTGATCCCACGCCCCGTCCCCCTGCAGCGCGCCGTGCTCGCGCTCGTCACCGCCTCCGCCCTCCTGCTCGGCATCCTCGCCGGCACCGCACCCGCCCAGGCCGCCACCACGGTCGTCACCGGCACCATCACCTCCTTCGACGGCCACCCGGTGTCCACCGGGGTCGAGCTCTACGTCAACATCGCGGAGCCCGGCCAGACCCCGCTGTGGAGCTCGACGCAGCAGGTCTTCAGCGACGAGAACGGCGTCTACCGCTTCGACGAGGGACTGGACGCCACCCAGTACCGCATCGGCGTCGCGCCGCAGTCGCTGTCGAGCTACGACGAGGAGACGGGCGAGACGACCTTCACGAACCTCGCACCCGTCTTCCACCCCGCCGCCCGCACGGTCGAGTCCGCCACGACCGTGAAGGTCCCCGCCGGACGCACCACCACCGTCGACATCACCTCCCCCGAGGGCGGGGTCGTCTCCGGCACCGTCACGGGACAGCCCGACCTGCGCCACGACAACCTCGCCGTCATCGCCCAGTACCGCGACCCGGCGACGGGCACCTGGGGAACGGCCGGCTTCGCACCGGTCTTCGAGGAGGACCACGCCTACGACCTCGTCCTGCAGCCCGGCAGCTACAAGCTGCGCTTCTACGACGGCAACGGCTACCACTACACGGAGTACTGGAACGACGCCGCCACCCGCGACGCCGGCCAGGACGTGACGGTCACCGCCGGCGGCACCCTCCCCGGCGTCGACGCCGAGCTGGCCTGGTCGCAGGTCGACGACGTCGACGGTGGCTACCTCGACGCGGAGGGGCGGTTCGGCTTCGGACCCCTCGTGGCCGGCACCTACCGCGTGAAGGCCGTCTCGAACGAGTACCCCGACACCTACTACGGCGGAGGCACCGAAGGCACCCCGATCACGGTCGAGACCAGCCAGGTCGTCACCGGCATCGACCTCAGCCTCACCAAGCCCGGCTCGGTCTCCGGTGCCGTGCAGCTGCCGACCGGCAAGGCCGCTCCCGGCGCGACCGTCGTCGTCTACGCGAAGGCGGAGTCCGGCACCTGGACCCAGGTCGACGAGTCGTCGACCGACAGCCGCGGCGGCTACGTCATCGGCGACGTCCCGGCCGGCACGTACGCCGTGCAGGTCTTCCCGGGCAACCCGGCGTACGCGCCCCAGGTCTACCTCGGCAAGACCTCGCTGGACGCGGGCACGCCGGTCACCGTCAAGGACGGCACGCGCACCCGCCTGTCGACCGTGAAGCTCACCGCCGGCGCCACCGTGTCGGGCACCATCACGCTGCCGAAGGGCGTCAGCGACCGGGTCGCGCGCACCGTCGACGTCATCGACCCGGCGTCCGGTGACCTCGTCTCGAGCGTGGTCGCGTCGAAGCGGGGCTCCGGCACCAGCTGGACGTACGCCGTGCCGGGTCTGGCCGCCGGCTCCTACCAGGTGCAGTTCGCACGCTCGAGCGGTTCGTCGCTCGCCACCGGGCAGTTCTTCAAGAACGTCCCGGAGACGCAGGGACGCGCGAGCGCCACGGCGGTCAAGGTGACGGCGGGCAAGACGACGCCGTCGGTCAACGCGACGCTGCGCACCGGTGCCACGATCACGGGCCGTGTGCTCGACACGCGGGGCGAGCCGCTGCGCTGCTCGGTCCTGGCCGTGTCGGCCGACGGCACGCTGACCACGCGGTCCGCAGTGTCGTCCTCCTCGACGGGCACCTTCACCATCTCCGGGCTCAGCGCCGGGCAGTACAAGGTCCTCGTCCAGGGCGACGAGTCGGCGTGCGTCGCCGACCCTCAGTCGAACGACGAGACCTCGGGCTACTACTTCGACGGCGACGACACCGCAGGTCGCACGACCTGGGACCCCGCGCAGGCGAACCTGGTGACGGTCGAGGGCACGGGCACGAGCGCCCTGGCCGACCAGTACTACGGCCCGGTCGAGGGTGACACGTTCGACAGTGCACCCGCCCCGACCGTCACGGGCAAGGCCGCCGTCGGCTCGCGCCTGGCGTCGGACACGGCCGGTGACGCCACCCCCGGCCAGGACGGCATCGCCTACCAGTGGCTCCGCAACGGCAAGCCCATCAGCGGCGCCACCGAGACGGGCTACACGGTCGTCGCGGCCGACGCCGGCACGGTCCTGACCGTCCGGTACACCTGGCGCAAGGAGGGCTACGTCGATGTCGTCACGGCCTCCCGCGACGTCAAGATCGGCGCGTCCAACCTGGCCAAGCCGACGATCTCGGGCACGCCTGCGGTCGGCAGGACGCTGAAGGCCGCCCGCGGCACGTGGGCTGGCACGGGCTGGACCTACGGCTACCAGTGGTACCGCGGAGACGCGGCCATCAAGGGCGCCACGGCGTCGACCTACACGCCCACGCGGAGCGACCGCTCCAAGACGCTGACCGTGCGGGTCACCGCTCGCAAGACCGGGTTCGCGAGTGCCACCGCCGCGAGCGCGGGCACGAAGGTCCGCTGACCGCAGCAGGCACGTCGAGGCCGTCAGTCCCCTCGGGGTCGGGCGGCCCAGCACCGCGAGCAGCGTCACCGCCGCCACCGCGAGCACGCCCAGCTGCCAGCCGACGGACTGCGCCGACACGACCTCGAGGTCGACGAGCGCGGTCGAGAGGTTGAGGAAGAACGCGGCAGTGACCCAGCCTGCGAAGAGGCCGACCGCCGCGCGCGTCAGCACCGCGAACCAGCCGGGCTCGGACGAGGAGCCCCTCGTCGTCAGCCCCACGGTGAGCACGGCGTCGACCGCAGCGACCAGCATGAGGAGCAGCGCGAGCGCGGTCGCGATGCTGCTGTCGAGGGCGGCCAGCAGGATCCACAGCGCCCCGCCCAGGTAGAGGACGACGAAGTCGACCTGCAGACGTCGCGGCACCGCACCGGGGCCGCGGACCAGCGTGGCCACGGCCTGGACGATCGCCAACGTGTAGATGACGCCCCAGATCGAGAACGCCCAGCCGACGGGCGTGATCAGCAGCTCCGGCCCCGAGCCCTGGGCGGGCGACGCACCCGGACCACTGATCGTGACGACGGGCGCCACCACCTCGAGCACCGACGCGACGAGCACCGCCCACGCGAGTCCCTGGGTGCCGGTCCGGGCCGCTGCGTGCGTGCTGCGCGTCGTCGTCGCCATGCCGGCGACGCTGTCGAGCGGGACGAGCACGTTGGTCTCGGGGTAGTAGGCCGCGGCTCCTCCGCGCGGTGTCGGGTAGGCCACCACCGTGAACCCCGACGCGCGACGGTCCACGCCGTCGTCCCAGACCCCCACGACGTCGACGGTGTCGCCGTCGGACAGGCCGAGGTCGAGCAGGTCGTCGCGGTTCACCATCACCACCTGGCGGCTGCCGTGGATGCCGCGGTAGCGGTCGTCGTCGGTGTAGGGGACGGTGTTCCACTGGTCGTGCGAGCGCAGGGTCTGGAGCACCAGGTGGCCGGCGGGCGCGCGCGTCGCGCGACCGCGGTTGGTGGTGAACCGTGCCGCGCCCGTCTCCGTCGGGAAGACACCCTCGTTCACCGGGTTCGGCAGGGTGAAGCCACCCGGGCGCGTCACGCGCCGGTCGTAGTCGTGGAAGCCTGGGACGATGCGGGAGATGCGGTCGCGCACGTGCCCGTAGTCGGCCTCGAAGTCGGTCCACGGGATCGCCTGGGAGCCGTCGAGCGTGGCCCGCGCGAGGCGGCACACGATGGCGACCTCGCTCAGCAGGTGCGGCGACGCGGGCGTGAGCCGTCCTCTCGTGGTGTGGACCTGGCTCATCGAGTCCTCGACGGTCAGGAACTGGGGACCGCTGTCCTGGACATCGAGCTCGGTGCGGCCGAGCGCCGGCAGGATCAGCGCGGTCTCCCCGCACACCGCGTGGGAGCGGTTGAGCTTGGTCGAGACCTGCACGGTCAACCGGCACCGGCGCAGGGCGGCCTCGGTGGCCTCGCTGTCGGGCGCCGCGCGCACGAAGTTGCCGGCCAGGCCGAAGAAGACGCTCACCTCGCCGTCGCGCATCGCGCGGATCGTCCCGACGGCGTCGCGACCGTGCTCGCGCGGCGGCTCGAAGCCGAACTCGTCGCGCAGGGAGTCGAGGAACGCGTCGGGCATCTGCTCCCAGATGCCCATCGTGCGGTCGCCCTGCACGTTGCTGTGCCCCCGGACCGGGCACGGGCCCGTGCCCGCACGTGCTCGGCGAACGCGTCGAAGCCGTCGGTGCTCGACTCGATGAAGTCACGGTCCAGCACCGTGCCCGGTGCCTTGTCCTCGGCCTCCAGCAGCATCCGGTTGAGCGCCTGGAACAGCGCGAGGTCGCCACCGGGACGCACCTGCAGGAGCCGGTCGGCGATCTCGGTCCCCCGGCCCACCACGCCGCGCGGCTTCTGCGGGTTCTTGAACCGGCGCAGGCCCGCCTCGGGCAGCGGGTTGACGGCGACGATCCGCGCGCCGTTGAGCTTGGCGGTCTCCAGCGCCGACAGCTGTCGCGGGTGGTTCGACCCAGGGTTCTGGCCGACGAGGAAGATCAGGTCGGCGTTCTCGAGGTCGAGCAGGCTCACCGAGCCCTTGCCGGTGCCGAGCGTCTCGTGCAGCGCGAAGCCGCTCGACTCGTGGCACATGTTGCTGCAGTCGGGCAGGTTGTTCGTCCCGTACGCCCGCGCGAACAGCTGGAAGAGGAACGCCGCCTCGTTGCTCACGCGTCCCGACGTGTAGAAGGACGCCTGGTCGGGCGAGTCGAGCGACCTCAGCTCGTCGGCCACGAGGGCGAACGCCTCGTTCCAGCCGATCGGCTCGTAGTGGTCGGTGCCCGGTCGCTTGACCATGGGCTCGGTCAGGCGACCCTGCTGGTTGAGCCACCGGTCCGATCGGGACGCGAGATCGTCGACCGGGTGGGCGCGGAAGAACTCGGACGTCACCCGACGCCGCGTCGCCTCGTCGTTGACGTGCTTCGCGCCGTTCTCGCAGTACTCGTTGCGCGAACGGTGCCCGACCTCCGGGTCGGGCCAGGCGCACCCCGGGCAGTCGATGCCGTCGACCTGGTTCATGGTGAGCAGGGTGCGGGCCGTTCGGGGAACGGTGGTCTGCTCCAGCGAGTACTCCAGCGCGTGCCTGACCGCCGGCACGCCGGCTGCCCAGGCGCTGGGCTCGTCGACCGTCAGGCCCGTGGTCTCGTCGTCGTGCGGTGCGTCGTCCATGGTGTTCCTCTCGACGTGCTGGTCGGGCGGCTCGGGCTCAGCCGTGCACCCATCCCGGGTGGGCCGGCGGCTCCTTCTCGACGTGCTCGACCCGACCGCGGTGGATGGTGCCGCGCCAGGCCTCGCCGACGTCGCCCACGGTCTCCACGAACGTCCGGAAGCGGTCCAGCTCGGCGCTGACGATCGGTCGCAGCAGGGCCTCGGCCGCTCGTCGGGGCACGACGGGCGGGCACGGCACGCGGAGGGTCAGGGTGACGACGCACGTGTCGGGACCGGTGGCACGGAACGTCGCCTCGCCCTCGTGGACGACGCGGCTCCCGAGCGTGTGCCACGCGACGAGGGTGTCGGGATGCTGCTCCACCACCTCGGCGTGGAACTCGTGGCGCAGCGGTCCGAGCCGGACGAACCAGCGCGTCACGGCCGGACGGACCTGCTCGACCCGGTGCACGTGGCGCGCGAAGCGCGGGAAGCTCTCGTACTGCGTCCACCGGTCGTAGGCGGTGCGTACCGGCACGCGCAGGTGTCGCTCCTCGTCCACGGTCCCCGGGCCCCGGTGGCCCCACGGCCTAGGCGCACGCACGACGCCCTCCTGGTCCCCTCGGGGCTCGGGTGCAGCGCATGTCATCCTCCGGTCGGGTCGGCGTCGACACCCCGGGCGTACCCGCCGCGTCGGCGTCCATGCACTTCCCGCCGATGAACGCAGCCCCATCGACGTGGCGGCTGGTGCCGCAGGGAGCACGTCGGGGCTCGGTGCAGGTCGGGGAGGAATTCCGGGCGAAACCCGGACACCCCGGGTGCGCCACCCCTAGAGTTCAGACGTCTTGCTCAAACATCCAGGGGAACTGTGAAGAACACACGGCTGTCCGTCCTCGCCCTGCTCGTGGTCGCTCTCGTCCTCGGCCTCGCGCCAGCCGCGTCCGCAGCCGACGAGCCGCGCCTGCCGGACTTCGTCGGTGGATCGACCGACGCCCCCGGCGTGGAGGTCCGCATCGAGCGCTCGACCACCGGCCAGACCGACGGGCCCTTCGAGACCGCCGCCACGACGACCACGGACGCGTCGGGACGCTACCGCGTCACGCTCGCGGAAGGCCTCTACCGCGCGACCTTCAACGCCCAGCCGAACGGCTCCGCCGAGTCGAGGCTTCGCGGCAGCGCGACCTACCGGTCGGACTCCTGGTCGGGCGGGGAACCCTACTTCTCCGTCCGCCCCGACTACCGCGGTGGCCCCTGGTCCCAGGAGCTCGAGACGACCTACCTGCCCTCCCGGACGGGCAGGCTGAAGGGTCAGATCACGTCGATCTGCCAGGATGCGCGCCCTCACGGCCGCAGCGAGGTCTACGCCGCTGACGACGCCGACCCGGCCCGGGCAGGCAGCTTCGCCTTCTACGACGCCACCGGCTACGACGTCACCGGCTTCGAGGAGCCCACGAAGGTGCTCGTGCGGGCTGACGGCTACATGCCCAGCTGGGTGGGTGGCGACGACTTCGCGTCGGCCACGCCCTTCACCCTGCCGACGACCGGCGCGACCCCCACGGCCGACACCCAGGGCCCCGACGTCACGTTGGAGCCGGCGTTCGAGGACGGAGTCACGTCGACCGTGCGGGGAACGGTGGTCAATCGGAGCTACGACGGGGTCTCGGGCCTGGAGGTGCGCCTCTACCGCTCGGTCACCGACACGCCCGAGGGACCCTGGGTCCTCGAGGCGACCCGGACCTCTGGATCGGGCCGCGGCGCCGGGTCCTTCACCGCCCCCGTCCCCCAAGGCCTGTACCGCGCGACGGTCAACGAGATTCCCGACGGCTCGCCGGCCTCGCGCACCTACCTGCCGCGGGCCTGGCGCCACTGGAGCGCGCCGAAGCTCCAGGGGACGGGAGTCGAGGACGCCACCAACATCTGCGTCAACCGGGACACGGTCGAGCTGGGGGCACAGACCGTCGAGCCCGCCGGCGGGACCTTCGCCGGGCGCGTGACCGACCGTCGCGGCGAGGCGCTGAGCTGGGTCGAGGTGGCGCTCTACGCCGACGACGCCACCGATGGCGACCCCATCCGCACCACCCGGACCGACGGGTTCGGCCGGTGGGAGATGCCCGCCACCCGACCGTCCCGCCCCGGCCCCTGGCCGGGTCGAGGGTGACGGCCAACCCTGGGTACTCCACGGTCAGCGCCGCCACGCAGCGCTACCAGTGGCAGCGCTACGACGGACGTCGCTGGACGACGATCTCCGGCGCGACCCGGCGGGCGTACCACCCCACCGCGTCCGACGTGGGACACCAGCTGCGCGTCCAGGTCACCCACGTGCCGCCCCGCTCCTACGAGGGCGTCGCGCCCGTGACCGTGGCGTCGCGCGGATCGAGCACCATCGTGCGCACCAAGGCCCACGTGCGCGCGAGCGCGAAGGTGAAGGGCAGCAGGAGCTTCGACGTCTCGGCGAGGATCACGCTCGGGGGGACACCGCGACCCACTGGCACCGCCTACGTGCAGTGGATCGCCCTCCGCCCCAAGGGTGACTACCTGTACCCCTCGGGGAAGACCTACGAGCGTCGCGTCCGCTACTCACGAGGAGCGCTGCGCACCACTCTCCGCACGCCGCGCTCGGGGTACTGGGCGTACGCGGTGATCGTCCCTGGGACCAAGACCGTCATCGAGCACTACGACGACCACTACGTGCGGCTCAGGTAGGCGTCGTCGACGCCTCGACCGCCGGCGGCAGGTGCCGCGACGTGGCCCGCGTGAACACCTCGACCTCGACCCCGCGCGCCGCGAGGCGTCGGGAGAGCTCGAGCACGTACACGTAGGATGCTGATGGCCGTCTCCTCCGGCGTGCGCGCGCCCAGGTCGAGGCCGAGCGGCGAGTGCAGCCGGTCGAGCTCCTCGCTCGTCAGGCCGGCGGCGCGCAGCTGCTCGAGTCGCTCCCGGTGGGTGCGCCGCGAGCCCATCGCCCCGACGTAGGCGACGGGGAGGCGCAGCGCGCGGGTCAGCGTCGGCACGTCGAAGCGGGCGTCGTGGGTGAGCACGCACACCACCGTCCGAGCGTCGATCCGACCGGCGGCCACCTCGGCGTCCAGGTAGCGGTGCGGCCAGTCGACGACCACGCGGTGGGCGTCAGGGAACCGGTCGGCGGTCGTGAAGGCGGGCCGGGCGTCGCAGACGGTGACGTGGTAGCCGAGGAACGACCCCACCCGCGCGACCGCCGCCGCGAAGTCGATGGCTCCGAACACCAGCATCCGCGGCTTCGGCGCGAACCCCCACACGAACACCCGCATCCCCTCGCCGCGGCGATCGCCGTCGGGGCCGTAGGTCAGCGTCGCGTTGGAGCCGCTCGCCAGCAGGCCGAGGGCGTCGTCGTGCACGGCGTCGTCCATCCGGAGGGAGCCGAGCGAGCCCGAAAGCGCCTCACCGGGACGTACGACGACGCGCCGGCCCCGCACCCCGGCGTCGGGGTGCTCGATCACCGTGGCGAGCGCGACGGGTCGGCCCGCCTCGATGT
>LULP01002593.1_pt1 | contig 10302 bp, 7 predicted proteins | sample 728111 | NCBI WGS metagenome assembly LULP01 (sample SAMN03860286, study PRJNA289734) | marine metagenome | biome: seawater column; feature: ocean; material: water; isolation source: Red Sea water column Station 149 - depth 25m | place: Saudi Arabia: Red Sea | collected 2011-10-15 | depth 25 m
CATATATCTCTCCCTAAATTGAAATAGGCCTCATGAAGAGGCGTGAAATGGTCGTCCCAGGGATGCGGGCGCTCCCTGATTCCCCCGTGATGAAATAATAACAAGAACTACAATTGTAATCAAATACGGTGACATTGATAAGTACTCGACAGGTATAGAAGCTCCAGCCGCCTGTAAATTTAGCTGTAATACTGTCACACCGCCAAAAATATAGGCACCAAACAAAACACGCCATGGTCTCCAGCTAGCAAAAACTACAATTGCTAACGCAATCCATCCTGCACCGGCAGTCATTCCTTCGGTCCATTGTGGAACTCTCGCCAGAGAAATATATGCGCCTCCTAAACCACTTGTGGCACCACCAAACATTATAGCAAGCATTCTTACCAGAACGACCTTGTATCCAAGCGCATGAGCAGCGTCATGATTTTCACCTACTGCTCTCAAAACCATTCCGGCGTGTGTGTATTTTAAAAACCACCAAACCAAGGTTACTAAAAAAATAGAAAAATAAATCATTAAATCGTGTGAAAATAGCATTTTTCCTAAAACAGGGATATCGCTAAAGAATGGTATTTCCAGCGCCTTGAGAGTTGGAGATTTCATCCCCTCATAGGGCCGTCCCAACAATGCAGATAAACCTAAGCCTACTAATGTCAGGCCAAGGCCAGTCGCTACCTGGTTAGATTTTAAATATTGCGTGAGTATGCCGAATATGATTGAAAATATTCCTGATATAATGGCTGCGCAAACAAACCCTAATAGAGGTGTGTCAGTATTCACCGCTACTATAAAGCCAGATTTTTCTACAACTGCTTCCCCGATAGCTGCCAATAAGATGGGCGTTGCGGATACCATCAGGGAGGCTATTAGAAGAGCAGGATTGATACTAGAAAAGTCCATTATTTATTTGCTCCTATTTTAACTTTATAGTTTGCAAACAGATCTGTTGCGAGAAGGAAGAACAGAAGCATTCCTTGAAATAACTGTATAGAAGCTCCAGGCAAACCTAGCATTAACTGTGCTAACTCACCTCCGATATATGTCAGGGCGATCAATAAGCCTGATAGAAATATACCAATAGGATGTAGTCGCCCAAGAAAAGCGACGATAATTGCGGTAAAGCCATAGCCTGAATTAAATTCAATGGTTATCTGCCCAGATGGTCCAGATACTTCAAACATTCCAGCGAGACCTGCAAGTGCCCCGGAGATGCCAAGACAAAAGACAATATTTGCAGTTGGATTTACTCCAGCAAATTTAGAAGCTCTAGGTGCCTGCCCAGTTAATTGAATATTAAAACCTTGAATATGTTTGGTTAGAATGATGTAGGAGAAAATTACTGTTATAAAAGCAAATAAAACGCCCCAATGCATGCCTGAGTTAGCGATAATTTCAACATTGGCCGCGCTTGCATAATTTTGTAAATTGCGTGAACCTGGAAAGCCATATCCATCAGGGTTTTTTAAAAGGCCCTGACTTACAGAGGCTAGTATTGACTCAGCTACATACACAAGCATAAGTGAAACTAAAATTTCATTGGTATTTAGCTTTGCTTTTAGCAACGCAGGGATCAATCCCCAAAGGAAGCCGCCAAGCGCACCAGCGATAATCATCAACGGAAAGATAAGTTTACTTTCCATAGGGTAAAAAGCTAGCGCAACACTTGCTCCAAAAATAGCACCCAGAATATATTGACCTTCAGCTCCTATATTCCAAACACCTGCCTTAAATCCAAAAGAAAGACCGATAGCTATTAAGATTAAAGGGCCTGCTTTTACAAGTAACTGTGGGCGCGAGTAACTTGCAAAATTTGGATCAAACAATGGATCCCAGAAGATAATGCGTATTGCTTCGAAAGGGTTTTCGCCTAATGTGGCAAATAGAATACCTCCAGAAATCATTGTAATTAAGACTGCTAGGAAAGGAGATAAGTAAATCCATTTTTGAGATTGTTCGGGACGTTTTTCTAATTTAAACATTGTGCACTTCCAGGTCTTTAGCCCCTCCCATCATAAGGCCAATTTGTTCCATAGACAGGTCGGCAGTTTTTTCTATCCTGGATAAAGCTCCACCATTTAAGGCGGCAAACTGATCACTGATTTCCAATAGCTCATCTAGATCTTGTGAAATGACTAAAATTGCTGCGCCATTCTCTGAAAGTGTCAAAAGCGCTTGCCTTATGGAAGATGCAGCAGCAGCATCGACACCCCATGTTGGTTGGTTCACAATAAATACACTCGGATTCTGTAAAATTTCTCTGCCAATAACAAATTTTTGCAAATTCCCTCCAGAAAGTGATCCAGCTGTATTTTGGGAACCGGGAGTTCTTACATCAAACTTCTTTATAACTTTTTCCGCAAAGGCTTTACTTTTCTTCCAATCAATGAAGCCGCGAGAGACAAGATTTTGAGAATTTTCAGCAGTAATTAATGTATTTTCGATCAGGCTCATGTTAGGCGCAGCGGCGTGGCCTAGGCGCTCCTCTGGTGCAGAAAGCAATCCTATTTTTCTTCGTTGGTTAGGATTGAATTTAGTAATATTAATTCCATTTAAACCAATGCTGCCATGCTGAGAGAATTGCTCACCTGACAAAACCGCAAATAATTCATCTTTACCGTTACCAGCAACACCGCCAATACCAAGTATTTTTCCTTGCCTCAAATCAAATGTCACATTGGTAAGCGAAGTCCCGAACTGGCTCTTACTAACGCAGCAAATATTGTTCACATTTAGCATAACCCGCCCAGCAGGTTTATTTAATTTTTCTGGGGCTTTAATAGTAGAGCCAACCATCATTTCTGCTAATTTTTTTGTGCTTGTTTTCTCTGGTGTGCAGGTATCAACTTTTTTTCCGAGACGTAAAATTGTCGCTGTATCGCATAATTTTCTTATCTCTTCCAACTTGTGACTGATGTAGAGAATGGAGGTGCCCTCAGATCTTAACTTTAGAAGAGTTTTAAATAATATATCTACTTCTTGTGGTGTCAAAACGGATGTTGGTTCGTCCATCACCAATAACTTTGGATTTTGTAATAGGCAGCGAATAATTTCTACTCTTTGCCGCCCTCCAACCGACAGCTCACCAACTGTCTTTGCTGGGTCGAGTGGCAGTCCGTAAGACTCTGATACCGATTTTATCTTTTTGCCTAAGTCCCTTTGGTTTGGGGGATTATCCATACCTAAAGAGATATTTTCAGCAACACTCAATGCCTCAAAGAGTGAAAAGTGCTGAAAAACCATTGCTATGCCAGCTTTTCGAGCTTCGCTTGGAGTTCCTGGTCTGAAAGGAACTCCATTCAATAGCAAGTTACCACTATCCGGTTTCACTAACCCGTAGATTATTTTTACTAGCGTGGATTTTCCCGCACCGTTCTCTCCGAGCAAGGCATGAACTTCACCAGTATTTATATTGAAAGAAATATCGCTGTTGGCGATCACGCCAGGATATGTCTTTGAGATTCCATTGATCTCAAGCAATTTTTTGATCAAGAATTAAACCCTTTTGCATCTGGTGATTTCTTTCCATCCAATTTACTACAACGCCCAAAGCGATTTGTTGAGGATGCTTTCCATATTTTTTGTATCCTATTGGACATTGAATTCGGTCAATTTTGTCTTTGCTGTGCCCAAACGATAAAAGTTTCTTTTTAAAACGATTAAATTTTGTTTTTGATCCAATTAAGCCAACCCATTGAAAATCATGGTTTAAAACCTTATCACAGATTTCTAAGTCGATTTTGTGTGAGTAAGTCAAAATCAAATGTTCAGCATTTGGTATCTAGCCAATAAATTTCCAGGTTTGGCAAAGGGGCCATAAGCGATAATATTGCAGAACCTACGTGCCCAGCACCCCATATCCATATCGGCACCTTCGCAGCAATAACTTTCTCAATTAGCCAGTCCTCAGAAAGTTTGTGGTCAAAGTCAATAGTCTCTGTTTTATAGTTTCTGACGAACTGTGCTACCGTTTTTGGAGTTTCCGTTGTACTCGAAAGTGATCTTACATTTAGGGTCTGATCTTTCAAATTGGAAACATCTTTTTCATCATAATACTCGGTTACTAATTTTACAAAACCACCGCAGCACTGCCCTAATTCAGGGCCCAGCGGATACGACCTAAGTTTTGTCTTCTTTGTTTCTAAAATTTTACGTGCAGCTTTTATCGCCTCGAATTCAAGAGTGCCGCCTCCTATTGTGCCATGTGTGCCGTTGGCCCAGACATACATTTCGGTACCAAGGCCCCTTGGTGTAGAACCTTTTGTCTCCAGAATTAAGACTCTAGCCACCGGTCCGTTGTTTTCTATAACCGTTTTAAAGGTACTGTAATCAAGTGCCATTTACACGCCTGACTGCTCTTAGTATATTTTCAGGTGTTGCTGGAGCATTTAGGATTGGCCATTCATTGCCACAAGCAGACACTGCATTTCTGAGAGCAAGGAATACAGAGATACCAAGCATAAAAGGTGGTTCTCCAACTGCTTTTGATTTGTAAATTGTATTTTCGACATTCAAATTATTAAACAAGCTTACGTTAAAAATTTTTGGTCGATCAGATGCACAAGGAATTTTATAAGTTGATGGTGCATGAGTTTTTAACTCGCCCCTTTCATCCCAAACAAGTTCTTCGGTTGTGAGCCAGCCAACGCCCTGTATAAATCCGCCTTCAATTTGACCGATATCGATTGCTGAATTTAAGCTATTTCCCGCATCGTGTAATATATCACTCCTCAATAATTTGAATTCACCTGTTAACGTGTCTACAACCACTTCTGAGACTGCGGCACCATAAGCAAAATAGTAGAAGGGTCGACCTTTCCCTTTGATTCTGTCCCACTGCAAATCAGGTGTTTTGTAAAACCCAGTTGATGAGAGGCTAATACGCTGTGTGTATATTTCGTATACGGCATCCTCAAAAGATATATCGAAGTTACTACCCCTCACTCTTCCATCTTCAAATTTAACATCATTTGTATTTGGTCGATATTTTTCAATGAAATGCGATGAAATCCTAGCACAAATAATTTCACAGGCCTCTTTTACTGCCATACCATTCAGATCACTTCCAGAGCTGGCTGCTGTTGCTGAAGTATTTGGTACTTTTGCGGTATCAGTGGCGGTTATTTGCACTTTTTTTATTGGTATCCCGAAAATACGTGCAGCTACTTGAGCGACTTTTTGGAAAAGGCCTTGACCCATTTCGGTGCCACCATGATTAATTCTCACAGAGCCGTCATTATAAACGTGGACTAATGCTCCTGCCTGATTAAGTTGAGTAAGTGTAAAAGAAATTCCAAACTTAACAGGATTGAAAGCTATACCTTTTTTTAAGATTTTGTTCTCTTTATTCCACTCCGCAACTTTTGTTTTACGGGTATAGTATTCCGAGCTTTCTAAAAGTTCATCCATCATTTCATGAACTATGAAATCTTTAATTTCCATACCATAATGAGACGTTTGGGGTTTCATCCCATCTTTGATTTTCTTTTCACTGGTGTAGAAATTGTGCTTCCTTACTAAATCAGGATCCAAATTAAGTGAAAAGGCTATGTGATCGATTATATTTTCCATGCCGATCATACCTTGTGGTCCGCCAAAACCTCTGAATGCAGTTGCACTTTGGGTATTGGTTCTTAATCGGTGGCTTTCTACCCTAAAGTTTGGAATGTGATAACAATTGTCAGCATGCAGCATAGCTCTATCGGCAACGGGCAGAGATAGATCCTGTGACCATCCACAGCGAACATAGTGTTTAATATCAAGTGCCTTGATACTGCCTAACTCATCAAAGCCAGCTGTGTATTCTATTCGAAAATCATGGCGTTTGCCGGTGATTTTCATATCATCATCGCGGTCATATCGCATTTTTACAGTTGAATTATTTCGCACCGCTGCGATTGCGCAAGCACATGCTAGGGCATTTCCTTGGCTTTCTTTGCCACCAAACCCACCTCCCATCCGGCGGACTTCAACTTTAATGAGGTTCATGTCTAGGCCCAAAGTTTCAGCAACTTTGTGCTGAATTTCTGTGGGATGCTGGGTGGAACTATAAATTACCATTTCACCATCGTCTTGTGGGGACGCTATCGCTGCTTGACCTTCAAGGTAGAAGTGTTCTTGACCACCTAGTTCAAGGGTGCCTTCAATGGTCATTGGTGAACTCTTGAATGCTGATACAACGTCACCCTTATTATAGACTCTTGGACCTTCCTCGAAGCGACTATCCAACTTAATCGCTTGCTCAATGCTTATGACTGGTTGCTCTTCAGCATATTCAATGATGGCTAAAGTTGAAGCATATCGTGCCTGCAAATGTGAATTCGCAGCCACTATAAAAATTGGCTGACCAATAAAATTTACAGATATATCGGCTAGCAAAGGTTCGTCATGTGCATTTGGAGCAACATCATTTCCAAATGGAAGGTCTTTTGCAGCCGAAAGATCAATCGACTTTATTTGACCTTTGGCTATGCTGGATAGACCAAAAGCAAGATGTAAGGTTTTTGCTGGGAGTGGAATATCGTCAACATAGCGAGCTTCACCAGTAACATGTAACTTCGCTGAGTCATGAGGTATGGCTTTATTCATACTTATGGTTCCACCTGTTGAACATTTGTATTTGAACCAAGAGTTTCATAATAACAACGAAGTAATAAATTGTGAGCTGAAGTTTGGCGGTATTCAGAAGAGCTCCGCAGGTCGGACAATGGAGTAAAATCTTTTTTCAAACTATCGCTGCTTGCGCGTAATACTCCTTCTTCCCATGGTTGATTCAGTAATTTACTTTCTAAATGGAAAGCCCTCTTCGGTATTCCAGCCATGCCTCCAAAAGCAATCACGCATTTTTTGAGTAAACCATCATTTAAAATGAAATTAAAACAACCACAGACAGACGATATATCTTGATCAAAGCGCTTGCTAATTTTATAACATTTTGTGGCCATATTTGTTTTAGGAATAATTAGGTACTCTAAAAACTCACCTTCTCTCAGATCCTGTTTTTTATAATCAAGAAAAAAGTTTTCTAACTTTATTGTTCGCTGTCCTTTTGCACTCCTTAGGATGAGTTCAGTTTCCATAGCTATCAATGCTGGGGCACTATCGCCTATCGGTGAGCCATTTGCTATGTTTCCTCCCAAAGTCGCAGCATTTCTAACCTGTGTAGAGCCATATCTAGTGAGCAATTCTGAAAATGATGGTGATTCGACAAAAGCCCACTTACGCAGTTTTTCGATACTAACTCCTGCTCCAATTTGCCATGCATCTGGTAGTTCTTCAATATTACAAAAATCAGATACTTGATTTAAAAAAGCAATATTTGTAAATTTTTGAAATTCTTTATTCACCCATAATCCAACGTCAGTTGCCCCGGCAATTAACTGAGTATTTGGCTCGCTCTGTAATATTTCTGCCAACTCTTTTTTTGATTTTGGTAATTTCTTGGATTCTGATTTTCGAAGTTCAGCTAGTTTCTGAAAATCTTCTTCAACCCAGCTTGGCTTTTTTTCATTTTCAGCCGCTCTAGCTGCTTTAATAATCGGTTCATAGCCAGTACATCGGCAAAGATTGCCAGCTAGGGTTGTTTCGTGATCCTTGTCTCCGTTAATACTTGCAGCAACCATGGAGGTAATAAACCCTGGAGTGCAAAATCCACATTGTGAGCCATGAAACTCTACCATTTTTTCTTGTATTTTATGGTTTTTAATTCCCTCTACAGTTCGAACTGCTTTACCATCAAGCTGAGGAAGAAATAGAATACATGAATTTAGAGGTTTGATTGCCTTTTCTTTATCGATAATGATAACAGTGCAGGCTCCACAATCGCCTTCATTACAGCCTTCTTTTGTTCCAGTAAGTTGATTGTCAATTCTTAACCAATCTAGCAGAGTTTTAGTCGCATCAACCTCAGTTAAAGCGACTGGCTCCCCATTAAGAAGAAACCTGATATCCATCCAGAATACCTACCGCCTTACCCTAGTATGCCTATGATGTACCACCTCGATGCGGTGTAGAAATGGCCACCAAATATTTACTCTTCATAAAAAGAACCGAAAAATTTCCTTTTTTCAAGTATGAAATTTAATTGTTTCAAGGCCTTTAGTTTTTTTATCTCGCACAATAAACTAAAAGTATGAGCGGCTTTCCAAAATATATTCATCTGCGTGTACATACAGAGTATTCTCTACTCGAAGGAGCAACGCGCTTAAAGAAACTACCAGAACTTTGTAAGGCTAATGATATGCCTGCCATTGCGCTGACAGAAACCAATAATTTATTCAGTGCGTTAGAATTCTCAGTTCTTTTTAAAGATAATGGTTTGCAACCAATTATTGGTTGCCAAATTGATTTTAGATTTACAGATATGGGGTCAGAGAGGCGGGCTCGAAGTGCTACTTGCACAAGATGAACTTGGTTACAAAAATCTTATGAAACTAAGTTCTGAAATGTATGTTCAAAATGATGATGAAAAGGTAGAAATCTCCATCGAAACATTGGAGAGACATGCTGACGGTTTGATATGTCTCACAGGGGGTTCTAGAGGCCCCCTAGGCCAACTGATCCTGGCGGCCCAAAATAAAGCCGCGAGAGATTTACTTTTAAAATTTCAAAATATTTTTTCTGATCGCCTGTATCTTGAATTGCAAAGGCACCCGCAAGGAGCTGGGTTGCCCAAAGAGGAGAATGATACAGAGCCTTTTTTTATCGAAATGGCATATGATTTAAGTATCCCATTGATTGCAACAAATGATGTATATTTTGATAATATAGAGATGTATGAAGCCCACGATGCTCTTTTATGTATCGCTGACGGTGCTTACGTTGATCAGCAGGAGCCTCGCAGAACTGTAACTAACCAACATTATTTTAAAACACAGGAAGAAATGGCAGCTTTATTTGCTGACCTGCCGGAAGCTTTAGAAAGTACAGTAGAAGTAGCACAGCGTTGTGCTTTTATGGCCACTTGCCGTGACCCAATCCTTCCATTATTCGCGAGTGACGAGATAACTGAGCTAAACAGACAGGCCAAAGATGGTTTGAAAAATCGATTAGCAATTATTTCGCATGCTGCGCCAGTTTCTGAGTATGAAGAAAGATTAGACTTTGAACTCAAAATTATTGAGCAGATGGGTTTCCCTGGTTACTTTTTGATTGTCGCGGATTTTATAAAATGGGCAAAAGAAAAGGACATACCAGTTGGACCGGGTCGTGGCTCTGGAGCAGGGTCACTCGTTGCTTACGCACTCACAATAACTGATCTTGATCCTCTAAGATACAATCTTCTTTTCGAAAGATTCTTAAATCCAGATCGCATATCGATGCCAGATTTTGATATAGATTTTTGTATGGATAGGCGTGAAGAAGTCATCCAATACGTTCAACAAAAATATGGGCATGATAAAGTCGGTCAGATTATAACATTTGGCGCCTTATTGTGCCATATGGACAAGTTGATCGCTTGGCAAAACTTATCCCTATAGAAGGGGTCAAACCTTTAAGTATTGAGCAAGCTCTTGCTGAAGAACCTCGCTTAAAAGAGGAAGCAGAAAGAGAGGAGGTTGTTGATCGATTGCTCAATTATGGTCAAAAAGTTGAAGGTCTTTTGCGAAATGCTGCTACTCATGCAGCTGGCATAGTGATTAGTGACCGCCCATTAGACGATCTTGTGCCTGTTTATAAAGATACGCGATCTAATATGCCTGCAACCCAATTTAATATGAAATGGGTTGAACAAGCAGGGCTTGTTAAATTTGATTTTTTAGGTTTGAAAACGCTCACTGCCATTCAAAACGCAATAGATCTAATAATTGCTTCAGGACGTTCGCTGCATCAATCAGCAGATGGTCGGCAATTATTTCAACCGATAGAGAATGCTGAAAATCAAATTAATACCATACCTCTAGATGATAAATCGACATACGATTTATACGCATCCGCTAAAACTGTTGCTGTTTTCCAAGTGGAGAGTTCTGGTATGATGGATGCTCTCAAAAGAATGAAACCTACATCTATCGAAGATATCGTGGCCCTGGTTGCTTTATATCGACCCGGACCAATGGAAAATATAGCTACCTATTGTGATGTAAAGAATGGTGTAAAAGATCGCGTATCAATACATCCTATGATTGATCATATTCTTGAAGAGACTCAAGGCATAATTGTTTATCAAGAGCAAGTCATGCAAATAGCGCAAATCATGGCTGGTTATTCACTTGGTGAGGCGGACTTACTAAGGCGCGCGATGGGCAAAAAGATAAAAGCGGCAATGGATGCTGAACGGCCAAAATTTGAAGCAGGTGCTAA
>LULP01000788.1_pt1 | contig 10233 bp, 11 predicted proteins | sample 728111 | NCBI WGS metagenome assembly LULP01 (sample SAMN03860286, study PRJNA289734) | marine metagenome | biome: seawater column; feature: ocean; material: water; isolation source: Red Sea water column Station 149 - depth 25m | place: Saudi Arabia: Red Sea | collected 2011-10-15 | depth 25 m
ATGGATGAAGATTTATCAAAATCTGTAAAAGCAAAATTTAAAGTGTTCATAAACATTGTTGCTCTAATAAAATCATCCGCATCGTCTCTTACAGCAGCGCTACTTGGAATAGGAAACTCCTCATAAGCTAGCCAATCAGCAACAGATTCTATGGAATCTTTATTTATTGAGAGGTGTTCAAGCTGGTCTACAACTTTTGATACAGAACTTAAGACTTCGGAGTCCCAATTTATTTTCACATAAAGAATCTTAGTAGAAAATAGTAGAAAAAATTTTATACTAGTTTTATGAGTTCAAAAATTTGTGTAATCGGAAGTTCAAATATTGATCAAATAGCATATACAAAAAATATTCCCGCAGATGGAGAGACGCTATTTGGAGATTCCTTTCAAATGGGTTTTGGAGGAAAGGGAGCTAATCAAGCTGTTATGGCTGGTCTGCTTGGAGCTGATGTATACATGATTACTTGTTTGGGCGATGATGTTTATAAAGAAATGACAATAAACAACTACGAAGCAAATAATGTAAATACTGATCATATACAATTAGTCAAAGGTGCAAGTGGTGTAGCTCCTATATGGGTTGATGCGACAGGCCAGAATAGAATAATTGTTATTCCTGGTGCAAATAATGAAATAGATGCGCAAAAAGCAATTTCATCTATAGAGGCAATTGGAAATATTTCGGTTCTAGTTGGACAGTGTGAAATCCCTATGGAAGTCAACCATGAAGTTTTCCAATATGCAAAAAGTAACTCTATCACAACAATATTTAACCCAGCTCCTGCAAAAAAACTAGAAAGAGAATTCTTGGAGCATATCAGCTGGCTAATCCCAAATGAAAATGAATTTGAGTTAATAAGTGGCGTGGAGCCTAATGATGACAACTTTTTAAAATTTAATGAAGAGATACCTTGTAATTTAATTGTTACTTTAGGTGAAAAAGGTGCTGTTTTGGTTGATGAAAATAAAACACATTATTTTGATGCTCCATCTGTAAATGCGATAGACACCACTGGAGCTGGTGATTCATTTATCGGAACCTTTGCATATGAATTATCAGAATCGAACTCACCAGAATCTAGTATAAAAAAAGCAGTTGAAAAAGCTAGTCAGTCAGTTACAAAAAAGGGTACTCAGTCTTCTTACAGTTAATCTTAGGGAAGATAGTTCTACTGATCGATAGTTAAGCTTGATTCTAAAATAATATTTGTCGCATTACTTACTGCGTCTAGGTATGTATCTTTATCTAAAGCTTCTTTTCTAGATTGGTCTCCATAAATTACTAGTAAGGCTCCCGTTCTTACTCTTCTATAGCTTCCTACTACAAATAAAGCAGAGACTTCCATTTCAGAACATAATACGCCACCTCGAACCCAAGCCTCCCATTTTTGATTTAAGTCGTATGAAACGGGCATTGAATCTGGGTCATGTTGCCCATAAAAAGAATCTTTTGTTTGCACAACACCGATGTGATAAGTGCTTCCCTTATCTTTTGCAGCTTGTTCAAGCGCAAAGACCATGTCAGCAGATCCAACAGCAGGATATTCAATTGGCATATACTCTGTAGATGTGCCTTCTTGTCTTACTGCACCGTTAGCTATTACTAAATCTCCAACTCTTGTGTGCTCCTGCATAGCTCCAGAAGTTCCAAGTCGAACCATTGTTTTTACTCCAATGTTTGCTAACTCTTCTACGCCTATTGCTGTTGAAGGACATCCCATTCCTGTTGACATTACACTTACTGGTCTACCTTTATATGTTCCTGTAAATGTTTTATATTCTCTGTTAAAGGCAACTTCTTTTGCTTCATCAAAATGTCCAGCGATAAACTCTACTCTTCCTGGGTCTCCCGGTAAAATTACAAAATCAGCAACATCCCCTGGCGCTAGTCCGATATGGTACTGCTTTTCTCCATCAAGCATAGATTTTTTTTCTGTCATGGTTGAGATGATATCAAATCATCTATAAAAGGTCACTAAAATTTTTTATAAATTTGTAGAAATTGCTATTAAAAGTGATAATTTAATGATATGAATATTCCTGAACTGCATCTTCCTACAGAGAACAAAGAGTTTATAAAAAATCCGTATGAAAAAATGGGAGAGTTTAGGGAAAGCACACCTGTATTCTGGGATGAAATTAATGTAATGATCTTTTCTTCTTTACTAGATATCAAGATGTTCGAAGCATCCAATCAACAAAATCATTTGGCACAACGTTTAATCATATAGATGGGTTTGAAGAATCCGTTGGAAATCAAGAAATACCAATCACTTCAACTGCTTATAAAAGATCTGATCAATTTGGATCGTATGAAAATTTTTGGAAATCTGAAGAGTTTTCACTATTAAATTTAGAAGGTTAGTTGCATAAAGAACTTAGAGGGTTGGTTGCTAAAGCTTTTCTACCAAGGTCCGTACAACAATTAGTTCCTTTTATGGAGCAAAAATCTGAAGAGTTATTTAATGGTCTCCAAGGTTCAGAATTTGATATGTTAAAAGATTATGCACAACCTTATTCTGTAAGTATTATTGGAAAACTTTTAGGGGTACCTGAAAGTGATCATTCAGAATTTCTTGATTGGTCACACAAAATTGTAAAAATGTACGATTTTGAAGTGACTGAAGAAAATGCTAATAAAGCCGAGGAAGCAGCAAAACAATTTATTGAATACACTCAAGACCTGCTTAATAAAAGAAGGCAGAACCCTGAAGACGATATGATTACAAGATTGTCACAAGTCTCTGAAGATAATAATTATTTAACAGACGATCAAATTATTTGTACAGTTATCTTGCTTCTTAATGCTGGACATGAAGCTACTGTCAATACTTTAGGCAATGGGCTTCATGCTCTTTTAACTTTAGGAAAGTCATTTGAAGAAATAAAAAATGAAGCGGATGAAATTAATGATGTAGTAGAAGAGTTGATAAGATTCGATAGTCCCTTACAATTTTTTCAACGATACGCCCTAGAAGATATTGGAATAGGCGGACATGATATTAAAAAAGGCTCAAAAGTAGCAATTCTATTGGGCTCAGCCAATAGAGATCCCAGGGCTTTTGAAGAACCTGACACTATCAATTTTAAACGTGAAATGAAGGACCACAGTAGTTGGGGTGGTGGTATACACTTTTGTATTGGTACCCACTTAGCAAAACTAGAACTCGGAGTATCTTTTAACCACATACTTGAAAAAGAATTTCAATTAATAGAAGAGCCTTCGAGAACAGGTGCTTTTGGTATAAGAGGATTTAAGAATCTTTTGGTTTCAGTTTAATTTTTCGATTTCAGGAATTAATTGATCAATATTATTAACAGTTACCGTCAGCATTCCTTCAACAAATAAGTTTCTATATCTTCTTTCGTTAGCATTTATAGCTATAACTGGTTTTTCCTTTGCGTAGGTGTGGCCTATCTCTGCTGAAGTTCCTGAGTCAATATCTTGACCAGTCAGAAGTGCAACTGTAAGGTCTGCAGCATCTAGTGCATCAAGATCATTTTTAAATATACGATCCTTGGTCTCCTGTGACATATCTGTACCCTTAAGTTCAGACTCGTCAATACCTGTTTGGTCTCTGTGTGGAAGAAAGCAATCGTAGCCATTTCCCTCAAGTTCTTTTGCAATATCTTCTAAATACATTTGCTCATGTTTATTAAAAAGTGGACCTGCGATATAAATTTTTTTAATCATAAAACCAAATTAGCAAAATTATTTAACCAATGTATTGCCAAATGATTTAAACTCCATGTATGGGGAAATCTAAAAAGTATGGTATGAATACTAAAGCCCTTCATGCTAACAAACGTTTTGAGCCAATAAGTGGAGATGTAATGCCTCCTCTTCACCTCTCTACAACTTACAAAAATGATGTGCCTGGTGAATCAGATTATTTTTATGGAAGAATTAACAATCCAACAAGAGAGTTGTTTGAAAGAACCTTGGCGTCACTTGAAGGCATTGAAAATTATGAGGAGCAGCATGCTTTTGCGATGGCGTCAGGAATGTCAGCAGTAAGCATAATTGCCGAAAAAACCAAACTCGTATGGATAGAGTCACCATCCAACCCCTCAATGAAATTATATGATTTGCAAAAAATCTCTGACATAGTTCATCAATACGATGCTTTATTAGTTGCGGACAGCACTTTCTCAACGCCATTTATAACAAGACCTTTTGAACATGGTGTAGATATTATTATGCACTCAACCACTAAATATATTGGCGGACACAGCGATACGCTAGGTGGAGCTGTTTTGTGTAAAGATCCAGAGTTGCATGAGACCTTGATGCTTTATCAAAGACAAGGTGGTGCAATTATGTCTCCTTTTGATGCTTACTTGGTGCAAAGAGGCCTATATACGCTTGGACCAAGAATAAAACTTCATTCTGAAAATGCTCATAAATTAGCAGAATACTTAGATGGTTCTGAACACATAAAAGAAATTAGATATCCCGGATTAAGTAACTTCGAAAATCATGAAATTGCAGTTAAACAAATGGATTACTTTGGTGGAATGATGAGTTTTTATCTAGAAGAACATATAAATCAAGAAAAATTCTGGCAATCACTAGATTTATACAAACTTGCTGTGAGTCTTGGCGGTGTTGAAACACTGATTGAACTTCCTTATTTAATGACTCACGATAACGCTCAAGATACAGAAGCAAGCGCTCCTATTGACCTAATTAGAATCTCTGTCGGATTAGAAAATATCGAAGATTTGATTGAGGATATGGAATCTGCACTTAATGCAGCCAAAAAATAATCTAACTCCTAACTACTTTTCTTACGCAATATATTCTGTCATCGTTACTGCACTGTTGTTCATTTTGTTTGGATCTAATGGATGGGGTCCTGCAGCTGAAAACGAACAAGCTATTGGTGAAATTTCAAGATGGTGTGAAAGAGTAAGTGCTGGTTTTTTTAGAGAGCCTGCTAACACTCTTGGCAATCTTGGATTCGTTGTAACAGGTCTTTATATGTTTTATAAGCTAAGCCAAGACGCTACATCGTCTAGGGGAATTTTTATGTTTTCCTCCTCAAGTCTTGCATTGCTTTATGCAACAGCTTCTACTTTTTTAGGACCAGGTTCAATGGCAATGCATGGAACTCATACAAAGTTTGGAGCTTGGTTAGATAATGTAAGTATGGTTATGTATATCATTCTCCCTTGGCTTTACAACAGTTATAAGATGTCTAATTGGTCAGTTAATACATTAATGAAAATATATTTTGTGACCATAATTGTATATGCATTCATGAGGGGAATGTTTGGATATGAAATGGGTATTGGTCTCGATCTTTTTGGTGTATCTATAGGCTTATGGGTGATAAGTGAGTTTTTATATAGATTCTGGTCACCAACAATGCGAATTCTCTCTGGTTTTGTAGGTTTTTTAGTTCTAATGCTTTTTGGAACTATGCCAGCTGAAGTTTTTAACGATTTTAATGAATATTGGTGGATTATATTTTTTTGGTTACCTGGATTATTAGCCAACAAAAAGCCTTTAGGAATTAGAACATATAGATGGTATTTCGCTGGGATGATTGCATATATGAGCGCCTTTGCAATTTGGTTAACTGGAGTGCCTGATAGTCCATCATGCGATCCTGACTCAATGTTTCAAGCGCATGGATATTGGCATTTATTAACGGCTATAGCAACAATATTTTTCTTTTATCATTATAGATCTGAGAAGTTAATATAGTATTGATTCACATCCAGTTCCTTTCAAAAATTCCATAACTTGTTTTTTATCATCGTCACATAAAGAGTTAAATTCATCTTTTATCCAACTAAGACACTTAACTTGATACGGAAATGTTTTTTGTTTCCATTTAGATCCATCGATTTCAGTTTCCCATATTTCATCACCATTTAAATATGCTTCTGAATTAGCTATTAAGCATGGTATATATACTTTCCCAACCTCATTAAAGATTTCTTTCAAAGTTTCAGATGATTCATTTAATTTTATCCAACCAATCTCATTATCTTCAAAGTAATTAATTTTAGAATTGACTTTTTCATTTTTAATTCCAAAAAACTCACCAACGCCACCCATATTATGCAATCCAGATAAATCTGACATTACATTAACCCATGAAATAGTTCTAGGCGATTCCTTGTATGCTATGTTGCTTGGTGTTGGATCAAAACCAACTAATTGTGTTAATTGACCATAAAGACCAAAGTCTGATGATGATGGTCGTTCACCAAACATAAAGGATTGGACTGATAGATGTTTTTCAAGCAATTTAAGATATCTTTTATAACTTTTATCTATTAACTCAGCAGTATCATCATTTGATCCAACTACCCAGAGTCTATTAATCTGTCTATCAGCAATGACATCACCAAATAACTTCAGAGATTCATTATCTATGTTTAGTTTATGTTGAAGGACTAGCATTTTTTTTGCATTTTCTGCATCTTCATGAAAGTACCACCTGTAATGAAACATATATTTTGTAGTCCATTCATCAGCAAAGTCTTCAAGAAGATAGTTTAAAAATGCCAATACAGGTGAGGGGGGTATTACTGATTTAGGTTTATATAATTTTTCAAGTTCTCTTATGATAGGCGTTGTATCTGTTTTACAAACATTTAAATTATTCTCATCTTTGAAGACTAATGTTGGTAAAAGCACCGGTTTTGGTGGATCTATTTTAAGCAACGAGAGGTTATGAACTACATCACCCCAAGAAACTGTATAAGGTATATTTCTATATCTTAGAAGTGATAATAATTTTTGAGTATAAGGAGAGCCTACATTTCCAAAAACTTTTATAGGTTCAGACATTGAATTTTATCCAAGCGGATCTGCATTTTCTGTTCCAAGCATTATTGCTTTTTGAAATGCTGGTCTTGATTCAATATTTTTTACATAGTTTTTGATATTACCCATCTCATCACTAACAGTTCCAAATCTATTAGCCATGAAACATGAGTGACCTAACATACAGTCTGCTGCCGAAAAATTTCCAATTAAATAATCCTTTCCTTCTAAAAAACTATTAACAGGTGACAATGATTTAGATAATAAGTTCATAGCTTGGTTTAATACTGTTTCATCTCTTCTGTCCGGAGGTAATAGAACAGTTTGTACTACGATCTGGTTCATTGGAGGCATGACCATTCCTTCACAATAATGAAACCATTGAAGATAATATGGATATTCTGATGAATTAACATCAGGCTTCAGACCTTTGTCATCGTATTTATCAAGAATATACTGAATGATTGCTCCAGATTCGAAAATAGATACGTCTCCGTCCTCAATAACAGGAACTCTGCCAAGTGCATGTCTTGATCTATGTTCGGGAGATTTTAAACCCTCTTTAGTGAATGGCAGTACCTCTAATTCATACTCCATTTCTAACTCTTCAAGGAGCCATGCAACTCTTCCAGCTCTTGTACTCGGTGTTAAATATAGTTTAATCATTTTTTGACCTCATTTTTTTACCATTTTTTGAGCATTTTTGATAAATGCTTTAGTTTGTTCTTCATCGTTTAATCTTTTATCAATATTAATTTCAATTGGTACTTTAATACCTTTTAGCATGCCAGGCTGTTCATACATTGCATTTTTCCATCTTTCTAAATGTTCTAGTCCATCAGTAGATACACCAGACCATTTATGAGTTCTAACCCAACACCAATTTGCTATATCTGCTATTGAGTAATCTTCAGCCAACCATTCATTTTTCTCTAAATGAGAATCAAGAACTTCAAATAATCTCCTTGATTCATTTTGGTATCTATCTATTGCAGGTTGAATTTTTTCAGGAAAATATCTAAAAAAAACGTTTGCTTGTCCCATCATTGGACCAACGCCTCCCATTTGAAACATTAACCATTCCATTACTTTTGCTCTTTTACTTTCGTCATTACTTATGAGTTTTTCTGCTTTGTCTGCTAAATAAATCATAATTGCACCTGATTCAAAAATTGATAAGTTATTTGATGTATCATTAATTGCAGGAATTCTTCCATTAGGACTAATCTTTAGAAAATCTGGTTTTTTTTGTTCGCCTTCAGAGAGATTTACAAGAATAGCTTTATAGTCCATTTTTAATGCTTCAAGTGTGCAGGAAACTTTATGTCCGTTTGGAGTAGGGGCTGTATATAATTCAATCATATTTATTCATTAATAAAGTCAATCAATACTTTAGATAATTCTATAGGTTTAGTCCATTGAAAAAAATGACCACCACCAATGTTTGGTGCACTAATAGCATTTGGAACCATATTCAATACATCTTTTTCCATACCATTTGTAACAGGATCATTACCTGCAAAAACAGATAAGAATGGTTTATCAGTCTTATTAAAAAAATCTCTCGCTCTTTTTTGAGCATCTAATGATTGATCAGGTATCAATGGTACATGACTTGGCATAGCCCTGCATGCCATTTTATATTTAGGTGAAGGAAAAGGCGCTTCATAAGCTTTCATTAAATCACTCATATAAGGTGATATTTTTGATAAACCTAGACTATGGAAAATATAGTGATTTCTAATTTCATTGGCTGGGTTGCTTTCCATCATTGATGAATTCAATAAGCCAACTGGTAGATTTTTAGTATCCCAACAGAATTTTTGCCAATACATAAATTTTAGGGCAGGATGAGTTTCTCTAGAGTCCATTTTTCTTACTTCTTTTGACATACTCATTGGTGTGAGTTTTATTTTTGATTTTCTAAATTCCTTAACTTTATCAATTACCTCTTTTGATGTATTAGGTACATATGGCAATCCTGTGTTTCCCATTGAAACTTTTATAAATCTATCTGGATTATCAGCAATCATTCTTAAGCCTATTAACCCACCCCAGTCTTGACCAAAAAATATCAAATTATTTAAATCATTTTTAATAAGCCATTCATTCATCCAATTTACTTGATTTTGATAACTATAATCTTCTCTAGAAGCAGGTTTATCTGATTTACCATATCCAACTAAATCTGGTGCTATTACTCTTATTCCAGCATCATTAAGAATGGGTATCATTTTAGAATATAAATAACTCCAAACTGGTTGGCCATGCATGGCTAACAAAATTGGACCGTCAGATGGACCTTCATCGATATGATGTATCCTTATTTCAGTTCCATCATCTGCAAAAATATCTGTATATATTGGATCGAAAGGGTAACCCTTAATATTTGTGAAATACTTATCCGGAGTTCTTAATACCTTCATTTAAAATCTTTAATTACTTCATCATTTATTAATTCATTGATCAATTCTTCAAATGGATCATCCTGTCCAAAATAATACTTTCCTTTATAAACATTCAAGGGGACTCCATGGTGCCCAGCTTCTTTTTGATCTAATTGATTCATTTCTATTTCTTCAATTAAACTTTTTTCATTTGATTTTACTGATTCTCTTACTTCATCTAAATCTTCTCCAAATTCTAGTAATAGATCTTTTAATTTATCATCAGTATTCCAATTTTTTACGCTCCATATCAAAGTTGATAACTCATATGCAAACTCTATTCCTTTACCCCTGTTGCACATTAACTGGCCCATATGACATACATCAAATATATAGGGTTGATGATCAGCTATTTTTCCAGTTAATGTATTTTGTCTGATTGGATCAGGTTTTATTGGCACAATTAATGGCATATCCAATTTTTTTGCTTTTTTCTTAAAATCTCTCATGAATGGAATAAAAAAGAATATATTTTTATTATCAAACCATTCAGGCATCCTTATAGCTATGGGATAAACAATTTTAAAATTTATATCCAAATTATATTCATTCTTAAGTTTTAACATTCTTGGAAGAATTAAATATGAATATGGACTTCTGTATGAAAAATAAAAATCAATCATATTAAGCATTTCCTTTTTTTAATGATAAATAAAACATTATCATAAAGTATATCAATATTGGTATGTTGCCAATTACCCCTGGAGGTGTGTTTATATAGTAATCATCGGTCAAAGGATGAAGTGAGCCTGAAATTAATCTAAAGCAATGATCCAAGAGACATATCATATATATTAAGGGTACGAGGCTTTTATATTTAATAAATAAAATTAATAAAATTAATGTTAATGATACCTGTGTTGCTCCCCAAAGCGATGCAAATAAATAAACTAAGTTATTTGGATCTATAGTATCTATAATTGGAAGTTCTTTTATTGTTGCAATTCCAACAAGACCAGCGTTTTCTGAAAGGAAATGTACAAGTGATCTAAATATATAT
>LULP01002846.1_pt1 | contig 10203 bp, 11 predicted proteins | sample 728111 | NCBI WGS metagenome assembly LULP01 (sample SAMN03860286, study PRJNA289734) | marine metagenome | biome: seawater column; feature: ocean; material: water; isolation source: Red Sea water column Station 149 - depth 25m | place: Saudi Arabia: Red Sea | collected 2011-10-15 | depth 25 m
GAGAAACTTGCATCATTTAACCTGAGCCGTTCTAAGCTTTCCCTTAATTGTTCGTAGTCCGCTGCATCAATTGGAAAAAGTCCGCAAAACACGACAGGTACACTTGGTTTGAAACCATCTAGAGGAACAGATGTTGGATTCCTATCCTCTGTAATAGTGTCCCCAACTTGGGTGTCGGCAACTGTTTTAATCGCGGCTGTAAAAAAACCTAATTGGCCCGACCCGAGACTTTCTACTTCTGTCAGTTTTGTTCTGGCTGCGGCAGGCTTAAAAGTTGCAAAGCATGGAAATAGAACTGCAACGGGTAAAAGTGGTAGCGCTGATTTCTTAGAAGCAGCAGGTATTAATTTAAATGAGTCCTCTAAATATTTTTCTGACTCTTTAGATAAAATAGGATTAGGATTTCTATTTGCCCAAAATCATCATCCAGGCATGAAATATGTCATGGAAGCCAGAAAAATATTAGGTAAAAAAACTATTTTTAACCTTTTGGGTCCTCTATCAAATCCCGCAGGCGCAAACATTCAGTCTATTGGTGTTTTTCACGGTAAATGGATAAAACCAGTTGGCGAGGCCTTGAGAAATTTGAATTGCAAAGCTGCAGCAATTTTTCATTCAGATGATGGCTTAGACGAAATTTCTTTCTCTAGCAAAACCCAATTAATAGAATTATCTAAGAGTGAACTTATTACTCATGAAATAGATCCAAAAGCTTTTAACATAAAATCTAAAAATCTCTCTGATTTAGAAATAGATTCTCCTCAAGATAGTGTTAGGAAAGTTATAGATTCTTTTGAAAATAAATTCTTACCGGGCAAGGAGATAATTTCTTTAAATGCAGCTCCAGCTTTGAAAATATCTTGTGTAGTAGATAATTTTGAAGATGGATACGATCTTGCTTACGAACTCATTTCTTCAGGGAAGGCACTAGAGAAATTTGATGAGTTTATAAATTTTAAGTCTTAGGCAATTTATGAATCATCTTGAAAAAATTATTCAAAGAACCGAACAAAGGGTTGAAACTTTGAAATCCACTTGCAGAAATAAAAAAAGCCTCACCAAGCAAGGGTATTATCAGAGAAGATTTAGATCCAGTCTGGACTGCTAAGCAATATGAGAAGGGAGGAGCTGCCTGTCTCAGCATACTAACGGAACCTGATTTTTTTCTAGGTAGTCTTGATTATTTATTAGAGGTAAGAAAGATCTGTCATTTACCTATTTTGCGCAAGGACTTCATAATTGATGAAATACAGATTTTAGAGTCTAAAGCTTTTGGGGCGGATTGTATTCTTCTGATTGCTTCAATTTTAGATAAAAATAAAATTAAAGATTTTTATCAAGTCGCAAAAGAAAATGAATTAGATGTTCTTATAGAAGTTCATGATGAGGAGGAAGCAGAAATAGCAATGACAGTTTCACCTGAACTTTTAGGAATAAATAATCGAGATTTGAAGACTTTTGATGTAGACATTAATAATTCGATCAAAATCAAAAAAATGCTACCTAAAAGTCAATTAATTATCTCCGAAAGCGGCATCTATTCGAGAGATGACATAAATGATCTCAACGAAGCCAAAATTTACAACTTTTTGGTCGGAGAATTTTTTATGAGAAAAAAAGAACCATATAAGGCTGTTCAAGATTTAATAGCTTTATCACCAATATCATCTCGATAAAATCCTTCCTCCCAGTCTATATTTTTAACTTTTTGATAAGCTAAATTTTTTGAATCTAGCAAAGTACTTCCTAATGCAGTGACGCATAAAACCCTTCCTCCATTACTAAGAACTTTTCCTTCTTGAGTTTTTGTCCCTGCATGAAAGACTTTTTGGCGTGGATTTTCATTTTCTAAATTATTAATTTCTTTGTTTTTCTCATATTCAAAAGGGTAGCCTTTGGATGCTATTACTACGCCAAGAGCTGAATCTTTAGTCCAAGAAATTTCTCTTTCATTTAAATTACCTTGCGCAGCTAGAAGACAAATCTCAGCTAAATCAGATTCCATTCTCATGAGAATTGGTTGTGTCTCTGGATCTCCAAATCGACAGTTAAACTCCAATACACTAATTTCTGAATTTTTAATCATCAACCCAGCATAGAGAAAGCCTTTGTAAGTTATTCCCTCTGATTTAAGGCCATCAATTGTTGGCTTTATGATTTTTTCCATTACTTGCTTATGAATTTCCTCCGTCACAATAGGGGCTGGAGAATATGCTCCCATTCCTCCCGTATTCGGGCCTAAATCATTGTTATCTCTAGCTTTATGATCTTGAGAAGAAGCAAAAGGAATGGTTTTTTTACCATCGCATAAAACAATGAAACTCGCTTCTTCTCCTTGTAGAAAATCTTCTATAACAACTTTTGTACCTGCAGATCCAAATATCTTTTTTTGCATAGCATCATCTAGTGCTTTGTGTGCTTCTTCAGCTGAGTGCGCAATGGTTACACCTTTTCCAGCAGCAAGACCGTCTGCCTTAATAACAATAGGAAACTTAGACTTTGATATATATTCCTTTGAATCTTCATAGTCTTCAAAGACTTCATACTCAGCAGTACGGATATGATTTTTCTTTAAAAAATCTTTCATAAATTTTTTTGATCCTTCAATTTGAGAAGCTTTTTTAGAAGGTCCTAAAATAAGTAATTTATATTTTTCAATCTCATCAACGATACCTTTTACTAGAGGGGCTTCAGTGCAGATATATCTTCGGAATCAATATTTATATTTTCACACTTATTTTCTCTTTCAGTTCCCGCATTTCCAGGAGCAATGAAAACTTTTTGAACAAGAGAGCTTTGGGAGATTTTCCATGCAAAGGCGTGCTCCCTTCCACCATTACCAATAATTAAGAAATTCACTTAATGCCTGAAATGCCTTACTTTAGTGAATAACATACTCATATCTGCCTCATCCGCAGCTTGTATTACTTCTTTGTCTTTGATTGAACCTCCAGGCTGAATGATGCATTTTATGCCCAGTTCATGAGCATTATCGACGTTGTCCCTAAAAGGAAAAAATGCATCAGAAGCCATTGATGCTCCATTCAATGAGAATCCAAATTCCTTAGCTTTAGAGGCAGCAATTTTGCCGCTATCTATTCTGCTCATTTGACCTGCACCAATTCCTAATGTTTGTTCACTTAAAGCAAACACAATTGCATTAGATTTCACATATTTACACACCTTCCATGCAAACAAAGCATTTTGTATTTCATCTTTACTAGGTACTTTTTTGGTTACAACTTCTAAATTGTCTTCGGTAATAATTTTATTATCTGCTGACTGAATAAGGAGGCCTCCAGATACAGATAAAATTTTATTTTTGTCATTTATTTTTGGTTCAAATGAGAGAACCCTTACATTAGGTTTTGCATTGAAAATTTTCAGAGATTCGTCTGAGTATCCTGGAGCAGCAACTACCTCAAGAAATTGATTATCAATCAATCTCTGGGCAACTTCTCCTGAAACCTTTTCATTGAAGGCAATTATTCCTCCAAAAGCTGAGGTTGGATCGCTCTCAAAAGCACTTTGATAAGCATCCAATAAATTTTTTCTTGATGATACTCCACAAGGATTGGCATGTTTTACAATGACACAAGTAGGTTCAGCAAAATTACATACGCAATCGATCGCAGTATCTGTATCTGCTATGTTGTTGTAAGACATTTCTTTGCCTTGATGCAGAATGGATGAAGATATCCCAAAAGGCTTTGAAAATTTATGTTTAAAAAAAGAGGCCGTCTGATGAGGATTTTCTCCGTACCTTAAATTTTCAGTTTTTTCATAACTCAAAAGAAGATTTTCTTCAAATTGGTCTCCATTAAAATAGTTTGAAATTTCTAAATCATAATTAGCTGTATGTGAAAAAACTTTGATTGCCAATTGTTTTTTTATAGATTTTGAAATAGTTTTGTTTTTTTTGAGTTCCTTTGTGACCAGATCGTAATCTTTAGGATCAACAATTGTGGTAACGTGCTCATGATTTTTTGCAGCTGCCCTCAACATCGTTGGACCACCTATATCAATTTTCTCAATTATTTCTGCTTCAGAACTATTTGGATCTTTTGCAGTTGAATAAAAAGGATAAAGATTTACTACCACAATATCGATTTCATCGATGCTGTGTTCCTTTATGATTTTTTTATCAATTTTTCTTCGAGAGAGAATTCCTGCATGAATCTTGGGATGTAAGGTTTTGATTCTGCCATCCATTATTTCTGGAAAGCCTGTATGCTCTGAAACCTCAACAGCATCAATATTATTTTCTTTTAGCAGCTGGTAAGTTCCCCCTGTTGAAATGATTTTGTAGTCCAGAGATATAAGATTTTTAGCAAAATCAATTATTCCATCCTTGTTTGAGACACTAATAAGGGCAATTTTAGACATCTTATTTTTTATTAATTTTGAGAAGGTCGTATTCTTTGAGTTTTGTTCTTAAGGTGCCCCTATTAAGGCCAAGCATTTTACTAGCCTCACTTTGATTTCCATTGCAATACTTCATTATTTCAAATAGTAGAGGCGCTTCTACTTCTTTTAGGACCATTGGATAAACATCAGATGATTTGTTGCCGTCTAACTCTCTAAGATATCTTCTGATTGATTTTCCGACCTGATATTTCAGAGAATTTTTATCGCTTGAATTATTTTTCTTTGAGACCATCAGTTAACCACACTTTCTTGATTGCTTCCTATTTCCTCTAAAGAAAGTATTCCTTGATTTAGAGACATCTTTGTTACTGAACAATTATCTGGGTAAAAAGTAACAATTTTTTTTGATTTTTGTAAATAACCTACCAAAACGTTTATCACCATGAAGTGTGAAAAAATTAAAGTAGGTGATTTAAACGAATGAGTCACATTTATTATTTTATCTCTCCAATCTGCTTGAGGCTTTTCAAACTGATCTACATCCTTTGAGAACATTTCCCTCAGCCAAGAAGGTCTTTCAGACATGTCTATCCCAGGAGAAGGAATTTCAATAAAGCTTTCATTAATTTCTACTTCTTTATTTAATTTCTTAGATATTGGCTCGGCGGTTTCTATTGCTCTTCTAAGCGGACTTGAAATGATTTGGAAATCATTTAAATCTTCTTGAACAAGAATGTCTGAAATATTTTGGGCTTGCTCCCTTCCTCTCAGACTTAATTCTGGATCTCTATCAACTTCCCAAGATGTGGCAGCTTCTCCATGTCTTATGATGTAGATTTTCATCTTTTAAACTCTGATAAAATTGAATGTTTAGCATACAAAGAAATTCATGAGAACTCCAAGGGTATTTTTAAAAACTGAATTAAAAGCAAATTCAATTATAGAGCTTGATCAAAATATTTCAGATCATTTAAAAGTTACGAACAAAAAAATTGGTCAACAGCTTCATCTATTCGATGGGCGAGGTAATTCAACTTTTGGAAATATTATTGAAAAAAAGAAAAAAACCTTTTTAATCAAAACAAACAAAGTGAGATAAAAAATTTTGATAACGTTATAAAACAGAGCACTCCTCTTGGGATAAATTCGATAAATTGCTTATCAAGCGAAAGATCAAAAATAAGAAAAAAACCTTCTCAATCAAAAATAGAAAGATGGAAGAAAATCGCTGCAAGCAGTTGTGAACAATGCGGAATGGATTGGGTCCCTCAAATATATTCAAATGAATTAATGTCTTGGGCACATAATTCCAATGACTCTTTAAAAATTGTGTTAAATCCCAGGGCAAGTAAGTCCATTAAAGACTTAAAAAAAGCTGAAAGCCTCTCTATAGCAATCGGCCCAGAGGGCGGATTTACAGATAATGAAATAGAAAAATTAGAAGAAGAAGGATTTATTAGCATTAATTGTGGAGATATGATTTTTAGAACGGATACAATGCCGATCGTAATATTATCAATGTTAAATTTTTCTATGAGGGATATATCATGAAAATCGGTTTTGTAATGGAGCCAATTCCTGCAAAGAATCTAAAAAAGGATTCAACTTTATTACTAATGTTCGAAGCCCAAAATAATGGACACGATATATATTTTATTGACTCAAAAAATTTATTTATGAAGGACAATCAACCTTACTGTAAATATCAAAAGGTAGAAGTTTCTTTAAATGATACTAACTTCAACGTTTTGTCCTCTTCCGAGAATACAATGGATTTTTTTGAAGTGATCATGATGCGTCAAGATCCCCCTGTTGATTACTCTTTTATAGTAAACACAATGATTTTAGAAAAAGCTGCCGATTTAGGCGTCAATGTTATTAATAATCCTTCAAACCTAAGGAACTTAAATGAAAAAATATTTGCATTAAATTTTCCAAAATTTTGTCCGCCTACTTTGATCACATCTGATTTTGAAATTTTTAATAATTTTCTTAAAGAGAATGAGCATATTGTAGTTAAGCCTCTTAACTCCATGGGTGGAGATTCTATCTTTCAACTAAAGAAAGATGATGAACATTTATCTGAAGTTTATTCAAAAATATCTAAGGAGGGTGAAGTAAAATTTATTGCGCAAAAATTCCTTCCAGAAATTTCCATTGGAGATAAAAGAATATTAATTATCAACGGTAAAGTTCCTAAACACGCCGTGTTAAGAACACCTCCTGAAGGAGAGTTTATAGGTAATTTGGCTGCAGGAGGATCAGCCTCAACTATTGAGCTTAATGAACAAGATAAAATTATTGCTCAGACGGTAGCAGACAAAATGTTGGATTTTGGGCTGTATATAGTTGGATTAGACATGATTGGAAATTTTCTAACAGAAATCAATTTAACAAGTCCCACTTGCTTTAGAGAACTCAATGATCAAGCAGATGAAAACTTAGCAAAACTTTTTGTAGATGAATTATTTGGGCATTGATTACGGAGAAGTTAACTATGGATTTGCGATTGGCAATTCAATTACCAAAAATTCAACAACATATTTTTCTGAAAAAATTGCATCTGAAAAAGAAGCTTTAAAATTTATTGAAAATTTAATAAAAGAGTGGGATTTAAAAGGAATTGTTCTAGGATATCCACTTAATATGGATGATACTGATTCAAAACTTTCATTAAAAGTGAGCAAATTTAAAATAGCTTGTGAGCAGCTGTTTGATATTGATGTTGAATTAGAAGATGAAAGACTTACTACATGGGAAGCCTAGAAAATTATGTCCGATAAAAATAATCCTACTGATAAAAAAACAACATCTCACGCCCTTGCAGCCAAGATAATTCTTGATACTTGGCTTAACAAAAAATAATAATGGCTCAATTACCCAGAGATTTTATTCAAAGAGTTTTAGATTCAACGGATATTGTCTCTTTGATCGATAGCCATGTTTCTCTTCAAAAAAGAGGAAAAGATCACTGGGCGCTTTGTCCTTTCTGCGATGATGGAAGTAAGCCCTCTTTTAGCGTAAGTCAACATAAGCAGTTTTATTATTGTTTCAAATGCAGAGCAAGTGGAAATGCAATTTCTTTTCTCACAGATCACCAAGGGCAAACCTTTATGGATGCCTTGGAATTTTTAGCAACTAATGCAGGCATCGAAATTCCTAAAAACTCAAACAGCATAAATAATGAAGATTTTAAAATTTTTGACAAAATCAATGATCTTGCTATGAAATTTTTTCAAAAAAATCTTTCTGAGCAAAGTGAATCTAGTTCTGTTTATAAATATCTTAAAAGTAGAAATATAGAAGGGAAATCTTCCCAAAATTTCTCCTTAGGATACGCAACTAAAAGCTGGGATGATTTATGCAAATATCTACTTAAAGAGGGTATATCTAGAGAAGATATTTTGAAAACAGGATTAATCAAAACCTCTGATAAAGGAAAAGATTATGACTTCTTTAGGAATAGATTAATGTTTCCGATACGAAATAGAAGAGGGCAGGTTATAGGTTTCGGTGGCAGAGTAATTGAGAATGAAGAACCAAAATACCTCAATTCTTCAGAATCTCTGGTATTTAAAAAAAATAGGGAGCTTTATGGCCTTTATGAATCTATTGAGCAAAATAGAAACATAAACAAAATTTTAGTGGTTGAAGGTTATACAGACGTCATTGCTCTGTTTGCAGGTGGTTTCCCTTATGCAATGGCTACACTTGGGATAGCGACATCAAAATATCATCTTGAAAATATTCTAAAAATTACCAATGAAGTAGTTTTTTGTTTTGATGGTGATCAAGCTGGATCAGATGGCTGGGAATGATGATTCAATAGAAACAAAAGCAAACGCCATGAGAAGTTTTCAAAATTTTATAAAATCTATCCCGCCATCAAATTTCAAAACTTTGCTTATTGAAGACTTTTCATCGAAATTAGGTTTTAAAGTTGAAGAAGAAATCCAACCATCCATAAAGAAAAAATCTTTCACGATAAAAGAAAACGAAACCTTTATAGAAAGTACAATTTTAAAAAAGATTCTAGCGGTTGTATTAGATTTTCCTGGAAGAATTAATTTAGATTTGTTCTCATATTTCGACGTCAAGTCGCAAATAAAGGAAGAAGAAACAATCGCTAAGATAATTGAATTTTGTAAATCAGCCCCCAACTATAATGCAGGTCAATTAATTGAAGAATATCCTGAATTGAAGGGAGATATTACTTCTATCGCTGCTGGTGAGAATATAGTTTCCGAAGCCAAAGCTAATGAATACATTGAAGAATCAATTAATTTTTATTTAAAAAAAGAGAATATTTCGAATCATGTATATCTACAAAAAAAACTCATGGATGGAGATATTACGGAAAAAGAAAAGATCGAATTGAAAAAAAGCTTGCTTGAAAAATTTGAAGCATTAGATGATCAGGAAAAGGAGCTATTAAAGTCTTTGTAACTTTTTTACATATTTATTCAAACTTTAGCTCTTAGAAGATATAATCAACGACCTTTTTTAGAAACACATGTACGACGACGATTTAGAGAATAGCGGATTAAGAGAACTCATTGAAAAAGGGAGAGAGCAAGGATATATCTCTTATGCTGATATCAATGATTTCTTACCAGAAGATGTATCAGACCCTGATCAACTTGAAGAAGTTATTTCTCTCATAAATGAATTAGGACTTGAAGTTTTAGAGAATCCTCCTGCCGAGGGCTCAGATTTCATGCCTGCTCCTGAAGATCCACAAGAACAACCAGATCCTGAGGGTGAAATAGCAATTGAGTCAGAAGTAGGCAGAACAACAGATCCAGTAAGGTTGTACATGAGGGAAATGGGTTCCGTTGATTTGTTAACCAGAGAAGGTGAAATATCAATAGCAAAACGAATTGAGGATGGCGCTAGAGATCTACTTAGCGCATGCGTTCATTATCCTGGAGTTGTTGAGGGAATAATAGAGGATTATAAGTTAACTAAAAAAGGAGAAAAAAGAATTTCAGATTTGATCGTTGGCTTTATGGATGAGGATGAAGCTCCTTCGGAAGCTGCTGCTAATAAAGATATAAGCGAAACAGACGATGATGTTGAGGAAGAAGAAGATTCTGGAATAAATGAAGAAGAACTAGAGAAAAGATTTGCTTCCCTCAGAAGACAATTCAATAAAACTGAAAAAACCATTGCTGCTAGCGGAAGAAGCAGCACAAAAGCTCAAACTGACTTGGAAAAGTTAGGAGAAATTTATAAGTACCTTAAATTATCTCCAAAAAAATTCGAAACAATCGCTCTTCCTGCAAGATTAAATTTCCAACAGGTTAAAGAACTGGAAAGGCTCATTTACGATATTTGTGTCAGAGAGTCAAAAATGCCACGTAAAGAATTTATTGAAATTTTTGTAGGCAGTGAAACTAAAGCTAACTTCCTAGATTCGACTTTAAGGTCAAAAAAACCTTTTGTGAAAGAGCTTAAAACTAGAAAACCAGAGATTAATTTAATTCAAAAAAGAATAAATGCTTTAGAAAAGGTATCTGGGCTGTCTGTTCCTCAATTAAAAGAAGTGAACATGAGAATTACAAAAGGCGAGTCAAAAATTAGAAGAGCTAAAAAAGATATGATTGAAGCCAATTTAAGGCTAGTTATATCAATAGCAAAAAAATACACCAACAGAGGTCTACAATTTTTAGATCTTATCCAAGAAGGAAATATCGGCCTCATGAAGGCGGTTGATAAGTTTGAATACAGAAGAGGTTACAAGTTCTCTACTTATGCGACATGGTGGATACGACAGGCAATAACTAGGTCTATAGCTGACCAAGCTAGGACTATAAGAATCCCTGTACATATGAT
>LULP01001298.1_pt1 | contig 10190 bp, 8 predicted proteins | sample 728111 | NCBI WGS metagenome assembly LULP01 (sample SAMN03860286, study PRJNA289734) | marine metagenome | biome: seawater column; feature: ocean; material: water; isolation source: Red Sea water column Station 149 - depth 25m | place: Saudi Arabia: Red Sea | collected 2011-10-15 | depth 25 m
ATTTTATACACTGCATAGTTAGTGCAATAGTTGAAGAAGGCGAAGAACAAGAAGCTCTAGATCAAGGTTGGTGCCCATCAAATATATGGTACAATCAAGACACCAACTTTGTCAAAGACAACAAAATTATCTGGTATCAAAGTCGCCAAACAAGGCTTGATTTAAGCAAGCACATAGAGACAAAAGCGGAGAGAAAAAGTTGGCGCAAAATAGCAAAAAGTAATGTGACAATAGAAGTAACTAAAAACCCGTGCTTTGAAAAATTATATAAAATTTATTTAAATTATGTATCTAATAAAAATTTTTCTTCTACGCTATCACATAAAGAATTTGTAGAGGCTTATAGTAGCGGCAATGATACTTTTATACTTTATGATGATTTAGCTTTTAGTGTAACTGAAAAAGTTGGTCAAAGCTTGTTAGCTCATCAATTTTGTTGGGATTATGCTGACCCAACACTAGGTTTGGGCAGATTTTCGACATATAAAGAAATATCTTTAGCTAAAGACTTGGGATTAAAATATTTATATCTAGGGCCGAGTTATGAGCGACATGCAAAATACAAAAGCTCATTTCCAGGATTTGAGTTTTGGACAGGTAGAGAGTGGTGTACTGATGAAAAAAAATATTTCTACTTACTAAAACAAGACGGCAATATAAATTGGATAGAAGATTTAGTGAATTCTTATGATCCATATTTTAAACGTTTTTCAGTATAATTAATCAGTAAAATCAGATGCTTGTGAATCTACGTAATGTAAATCAGTAAACTCAGTCATAAAAGAATTATCTGTATACTTTATTCTTTTATTTTCTACGCTGTAAAAATTTTGATCTATTTGATATCCAGGATTTTTAGTTAACGGCGTCTCTACCCAAGCGTCGTCATGCCATATGATTCTATTGTTGGGATATGCATAGAAGTTGCCATTTTCCATCTTAAAAAAATGAGCACATTTATGTTCTGGGTGTTCAGAAAAATTAGTATCAAGCACCGCTTTGTTTTCCCATCCCCAATCTATTGTGAACATATATTCACCCCATTCTCTCTTGTTAGAGGGAGTTATAAGTATGCCTCTAAGCCCTTTTAGTCTAGCTCTAATGCCTACATCTACATAGGGTGAAAAACAGTCCCAATACATTGTTTCTTCAAGCGGCACGGGGTCGCACTCTTTCCAACACAAAGCTGTTATTGGTCTTCTTGTCCAGTTTACTCCATTATCTAAATAACATTCAAATAAAGGCACCCTTTTTTCCATGGAGGTCACAGAATGAACATCGCACATTGTGTATTCTCCGTGTCCCTTTTTGTGATTAAAAAGATATTCGTTTCTAATAAAACAAGTAAAAGTAGGTAAATTGTGAGTTAAGTAAGGCATAAAAGATAATAAAATATTCCATAGAATATTACACTTTTTGTATTATAATCTCGCATGAATCATAAACAATACGCAATTTATAAACCAAATCCATCAAATGCTGGCTGCGCTTTTTCTTTCAAAATTATAGAAACTGATAAAGAAGGTAATGAAATAAAACCATCTTTTATAGTTCAATCAATTAAACAAGCGTCTTGGGACAGCCAAAGAAAAAAGGGTTCTTTTAGTGCAAATTCAAAAGATCCAGAAAAAAATATTCATTTTAAACTCAACGAAATTGAAATTGGTGGCATGTTAAACGCTATTGAAAACTATACAGAATTTTCTGCTTATCACACTTACAATGATGACAGAACTCAAATTTCTTTTAAACCATACACTAAAAAGAATGGCGATAAAGCTTTTTCCTTTAGTGTTATTAAAAATACAACTTTAAAGTTTGGTTTAGGCATCGAATTAGCAGAAGCTAGAACTTTAAAAGGTTTATTTGATTTATTTCTTTTTAAATATTTTAATTACTAATGAGTAAAAAGAAAATTCTTTTTCATTCAAACTCTGCAAAAGCTTTTACTGGTTTTGGAAAAAACGCCAAAAATATTTTACGTTATCTCCATAAGACTGGCAAGTATGAATTGATAGAATTTTCTAATGGAGTGCAATGGGGAGACGCGTCTTTAAAATTAAGGCCTTGGAAAGCTCAAGGGTCTTTGCCAAATAATCCCGCAGTACTTCACCAGTTGAATCAAAATCCAGATCAAGCCAGAGCTGCGGGGTATGGAAACGCTACTATTGATGCTGCTATAAAAGAATTTAAACCAGACATTTATCTTGGTGTTGAAGACATTTGGGCTTTTGGTGGTTACTGGAACAAACCCTGGTGGGATAAAATTAATCATATGATTTGGACTACATTAGACAGTCAGCCAATCTTACCTCAAGCTATTGAAGCGGCTCCTAAAACAGAGCATTTTTATGTTTGGGCTTCTTTTGCTGAAAAAGATTTAAAAAAGCTAGGTCATGATCATGTAGGCACTTTACATGGAACAATAGATACTAATGATTTTTATCCTCTTCCTGATTCCGAAAAGAAACAATTAAGAGATGAATTTAATCTTACTGATGATTTTATTGTTGGGTTTGTTTTTAGGAATCAACTTAGGAAGAGTGTACCAAATATCTTAGAGGGTTTTAAAATATTTAAAAAAGACTGCCCTAAAGCAAAATTACTTTTGCATACGCATTGGTCAGAGGGTTGGGACATACCAAGATTAATTGAAGAAAAAGATTTGTGCAAAGAAGATATTTTAACTACATATTATTGCTCCGCTTGCGGTCGATATGAAATACGCCCATTCACTGGACAAGAACAAACTTGTCGTTTCTGCGGAACCGAAAAGTCTCTTAATACAACAAACATACAAAATGGAGTTAATGAATCTCAATTAAATGAAATATATAATATTATGGATGTTTATTGCCATCCATTTACAAGCGGTGGAATGGAAATACCAATTTTTGAAGCAAAGATGACAGAACTAATTACATTAGTTACAAATTATTCTTGCGGAGAAGATTCTTCGACTACAGAGTCTGGAAGTTTTCCTTTGGAGTGGTCGGAGTATAGAGAGCCAGGAACTCAATTTATTAAAGCCTCAACTTATCCTTCTAGCATAGCAAAGCAATTAAAAAAAGTTTATCAAATGAATCCATCCAAACGTTTGCAGATGGGCAAAAAAGCTAGACAGTGGACGATAGATAATTATTCTACAGAGTCGGTGGGCCTTAAATTAGAATCTATTTTAGATTCTATGCCAGCCATAGATTACGATTTTGACTGGGAGTCTAAAAATGATAAAGCTGTTGATTTAGATGACCTGCTTGATGAGGGTAAAAAAATAGCAATTATAATTCCTGAATCCGCTGTCGATGTTTTGTGGGTCAATTCTTTAATGGATAATTTTAAAAGTATGTATTCAGAGTTTGATATTTATGTTTTTACAAAACCAGAATTTTTTGATTTTATAGAAGACCATCCAGCGGTGCATAAAGTTTTACCTTATTCAAGTGAGATAGATAACGTTCATTTCTTAGAGGGCAAGGGTAACCATAAAGGTTTTTTTGACATGGCATTCACGCCTCACTACGGAACTCAACGTTACCATAATTATCATCATAATGGTTTAGATAAAACACAATTTGAATTAGTATAAAATGAGTAGTTTAGCAGAAGTTTACGCAAAAGATTTAGGCGTTAAAATTACAAAGCCTACTATTACAGATCATTACTTTCCTATTTACTGCAATAAGTATGTATGTTGCGATATAACGACTGATACATCATCTCAACAGTATGAATACTGGGACGTGGTTAATGGATTACTGAAACCAATTTTTGCTGATCATAATATTGGAACTATTGAAATACCTAAAGCCATTACGAATAAACAAAAAAACTTTATAATAAAAAAATCTTTAATGTATTTTGGTGTCGCTAATCATTTTGTAAACATCGCTGACTCTTACGAGCTTCCTTCGGTTTCTTTGTTATCAAATATGTATGAACAAAATTTTAATTTATTTAAAAAAGCAAAAGTAATCACTCCAGACTTTACAGAAATAAAACCTTCATATTCTCCTCAAGAGAATCCCAAACGAATAAATGAAATCAAACCAGAGCAAATAGCTCAATCAATTTTAGATGGACTAGGTATAAAACATAAAATAAATTTTAAAACAATTAGAATTGGACAAAATTTTAAAACCGATATAGTAGAAATAGAACCAAACTTCTTTGCCCATTCAAACGAATTAGTAGGCAAGCCAGTAAACATTCGTGGAGATTTGCATTTTGATCTAGCAAATATCTCTCATTGGTGTACAATGTGCATCGTAAATTTATACGTATCAGATGTATTTAATATAGAAGCGTTAAATACAATGCCAAATTTAAAACAACTTATTTTTAAATACGAAAAAAAGCATGATGAATTAGATTTACATAAATTTTTTAAAAAATTAAAAAATAAAAAAGTTCAAATAATAATTTTAACAGAAGACGAAGAAATTTTGTCTGATTTAAGATTAAAATATTTTGATTATAATGTCATATTTGATGAAAAAAAATCTAATATTTCTGAAAAAATCTCAGATAATTGCAAGTACATGTCTAAAAAGAAATTTATTTTAAACGCTGAAGTTTATAGCTCAGAATCTTCCGCAAAAAGACTTGACAAATCTAATAGTTTTGTGTACGATGATATTTCAAAATCAGAAATAGAAAGTTTTTACATATATGACGAAGAAAAATAAAATTTACGGCCCAGACATCTGGAAAAGTTCAGACGGCTCAGTTAATTGGAGAGCTATGATTAGCCCCGAGCATCTATACCCAAATAAAGATCATTTTGAAATGCGTAAGATGCCAGTTCCAGAATCTATTGATGGTTTAGAAGATCATCAACTTTTAATTAAGCTTGGTGGAATCAAAGAGCTGGCAAAGCTTCGTGGTTTTCATAATGTAACCTATGACGTTACAGAATCTTCAGATAGTCGTGTTGTCGTCCAATGCATGATAAATTGGATAGAAAATTATGAAAGTAGTTGCTCTCAAACTTTTGCTTCTATAGCTAACGCCACAACACACAATACGAATGGATTTGCCGCTAAGTTTTTAGAATGTATTGCAGAAAATCGCGCATTTGTCCGCACTGTCCGTAATTTTCTTGGCATTCATATTGTTGGAGCTGACGAGATTGATTCTTCCAAGAATAAATCTCCTATAGTGCCACCTCCATCGTCCTCTGGAGCTAAAGATATTAGCCCACAAGGGATTTTAAAAGAAAAAGCAGGGTCAGACTTCGAATCCTTTAAAGGATGCCTTCGTGCTTGGTACAAGACTGGAGCGTACACCCATGACCCAGAGGTTATTAAGACTTGGAGTGAATACAAGGATATTCCAGCTAAAGAGTGCAGAAAACTATTAAAGCTGCTTTAGGTGTAATGTTATTTGTATGGAAAAGTACGAAAAATATAAAACATCTAACTTCTTAAAGGAGAAGATATTTGTCGGGACAGAAGAATCAACTATACCAAAAGAAGATAAAAATTTTATTGAAGACGTTCTTTCTAAATCAGATTTTTCAACTGATTTTTCATTAAATGCGGCAATTGAAACCATTAGCTTGGTTGATTCTAACTATGAATGTGATGTTTATCAATTCACAGATGACAATAAAGTTTATTGTTTAAAAATCAATGAAGACGATGAAGATGAAATTTTAAAAAAAGAATTTGAAAATCTAAAATTATTAGATAATAAACCTATTACTCCTATTCCGCTTCTTTTTAATCAAATAGAATATTCCAATTCTACTGTTAATATTTCTGTTGTAACGTTTGAAATTAGTGAATCTTTTGAAGATATTTCAGATAAAATTATAGTAGATAATTGTGATCTTTTAGCTCAAAATTTTTCTTTTTTGCACGAGTACACGGAGGGAAAGAAAGAAAACCAAAGCGTAAGTTTTGTAGAAAAAATTATAAGAGATTCTTCTTTTGTTAATTTTATTCCAAAAGATATTTTAAATAAAGTATCAACGCAAATACCAAACTATGATTCTCATTTAGCTTTACTTACAAAGTTAACAGAAAATATTTTTGATGATTTAAATTCTTTAGATCAAAGCAATATTTCCTTATGTCACACTAATCTTAAAAAATCTAGAATTTTAATGAGAGATGGGTTTGTCAAATTTATTAATTTTCATTACTCTGATTTTTTAGATCCCTTTTTTGATATAGCATTTCTTTTACTTAATACTGGGCTTAGCAATAGCAAAACTGCACAAGAAAACTTTTTGCGCGAATATTTAAACTTTCACGAAAACATGGACGCAAGCCTTGAATCATCCTTAGAAAAGTTAGAGAAATATAAAAACTTTTGTTATAGATTAGCCATGTTAAGATTATCTTCTGATTTTATTTTTGAGCTTTCCCTTCATGGAACTAAAAGGTCTAATAGAATAATAAAAATAATTAAAGCTTATGAATATTTAAGACCTTACATTACAAAATATCATTCGGAATATTTAATTCATAGTGATGATTTTTTCTATTTGATAAGGTAACTATTTATAATATTTTTCTATTTCAATATTAATTTGTTCAATCTTCAAGCCCGTTTGGTTGTCTATGAAGATTTCAAAATCTTTTTGACCGTAATCTAACCAACTTCTTTTAGTTTTTTTGTAATAAGAAGTTTCATCTTCGCTCGACGAATTACTGATATTTAATTCTATAAAATTATTCAATGACAGAGTTCTTGTCTGCGCCTCGCCAGAATGTAAATAAGAACAATCAAGTATTATATTCATTTGTCGGTTGCTGTATTTGACCAGTAACACTTTCTGAAAATTCTCCAGTTCCAATAATATCTTTAGCTGCAAATTTATAATAATTTAAATTATAATTTGAAATTTCATCGTAAAATACTGGTATTTTGTAACTTGTTTGATTTGCGTTTACATTTTCTATTTTTAATTTTGCAAATCCCGAGTTATCCTCTGATGAATAAACTTCAATTGCGGTTGAATCTAAACTACCCTCTATACCCATATCAAAAATAATTCTATCTTGATAATCTGTTTTTGAATTTACTTGTATTTTTGGAGCCCTATTTAATACGGAATACATAAATGTGTCACATAAAATATTTTGCTTGTCGTATAGGTAAAAACCCAATGTATAATTTCTTAAATTACTAATGCTTTCTTCCTTTTTTAATTTAGATAAATTAAAATTATTAGATGTATATATATCCCATATACCAGTTACAAATTCATCATTTTCATTAAAAAGTTTTATGCTTACGTATGGAGATTCAGGAGAATTAAAATAAATTGGATTAGCATTTTCGTCTTGCATAGACAAACTAAAAAAGTCATTTGACGATACAGACTCTCCAGTTTTATAGTTTATAGAATGATATTTATTTTGTGTTGCGTTTATTTCGCTTTTCAAGACTATGTCCTTAAACTGTATTTCTGATGAAACTTCTGTCGCATCGATGGTAAAGTGGTTTACTACTGTGTCTGATGATTCTGGATTTTTTATAGAGGTAACTTCCGTGGTATAGTCGCCAACTTGATTTAGGTTATAAAAAGCAAAAAATGTAACTGGTGGGGAAGTTTCGGTATTTTTTTCAAATTCTTTATACGCATAATATCCATTTGGAAAATTTATTGAGACTCTATATTTTGTTTCTGAACTACCTATAACTCCAGTAATATTTCCAGTTATTGATGATCCTACTAACTCGCTTGCAATCGGCCCGAGTGGAGCGCTTGGTCTATTTATAGTGTTGTTTAATACTCCTATATTATATTCTTCTTCTATAGTTTGTATGTCTTGAATTTCAACTTCACTAAATTTTCCACTTTGATGCTCTAAAGCTGTTATTTTGTAAAGATTATGGTCTTCTTCTGTTACATTAATTATTTTAAAAAAGTTATTAACATTGTTTTTTAATTTTAAATTAAATGATGACCCAGGAACTAACCCGCTTATATCATCAAAATTACTTTGATCTGCCTCAATATTTAGTTTGATAGACTGAGAATTATTTGTAAGACTTGCTCCAGTAATTTTTGTCTCAAATACAAAACTTGAAGAAATCGTATCTATCTTTTCGGAGTTTAATTCTCCAGAAAAATTGTCACCATCAGCGCCAAACTGATAAGACTGATTAAATTTTACTATATCATACAAAGCGTTTATTTCCGCTTGCCCTTCTTTCTTATAAAGATATAAAGAACCGCTTTCTCCAGTTAATATATTTCCAGTATTAATAGAATTTTCTATCTCTATAAATGGTTGATCATCTGCAAATCCAGCATTTAATACTTTGCCGTAGTTTAATTCAAAACCTTTTAACTCGTCATCAATTCTAATTATGTCACCAGGAGCCAAAAATAAAGCGGATTGCTCTGTAGAAAATTCTACTATTTCTGTCTCTAGTTTATTGCTTAGCAAAACATACTTGCCCACTCTCCTTGCTTGCGATCTTGAAGTTGCTCCTATTCCATTTTGAGTATTAGTTATTAATCCCCGCTCTCTGATTCCATTTTCATCTTCAACATATTCTTTTTTAATTTTAAAATTATCTCTTTTATCTGCGTAAAAAACTTCGACTCTTGTGAACCTAGCTTGCTTTAAGACATCTCCGTAATTAAAAGTGCCATCAAAAACATTTGAATTATTAAATATTCCCGATACTTCTTTAGGGTTATCAATTGAAAAATTAAATGATCCTCCAGCCCAATATGATACCGCTCTAAATATTGATGCTATATTTCCTATAACATTAAAAGCATTTTGACTATCAAGTAATAATAAATTACAAGAAAAGCGCGGTTCCAAACCTCCTTGTTCATCTGGCAGGCCATCAAAAAATCCATCTTCGTCAACTGCATCACAATATCTTCCTATATTATATAGTTCGAATATATCTATATCTTCTAAATCATCTATTTGATTTCTTATTCCGTAAACTGGGTTGACCAAAAGATCATATAAAATCCAAGCTGGATTGTCTGTCCAGGCGTATTTTAAACAGCCATCCCAATTTCCTATATAAACTTGCTCTTTATTTTTACCGAAGCCCAGTAATTATAGCATGATTGCCGTTGAACTTATCTTTTAGCGAGTTGGCTGCTATTTGAGTGCTTATCAAAGTGCCATCCCAATGATGTATTAGTTCATTATTTTTTCTTATTTTTAAATCTACTACTTTACTTCCATTAGTTAACAATCCGCTAGCGCCTCCGCTAGTCAAAACATTAGTAGCTGCTCCAATAAGTAGGCCACTTGAACTAGATGGATCGTATGTGAAATTTGTTCTTGATGCGTTGCCAGAGCTTGTAAATAAAGCGACGTTATTAACCGCTACCGTTAGAGTAAATCTAGTTCCAACTGCCTTCAAAGATATGTCAAAAATGTCACTAGAAGATTGAGATGATACACTGCCCGACAAAGTAGTCGGAGATCCAGATGCATCTACAATTACAGCTTTAATTAAATTATTTTCTTGTATAATCGCGACTCTACCAGGACGGCTATAATTATCTCCTTCTACATCAATAATATATTGAGAAGTACTTGCGCTTAAATCTCCAAATTTTACTTTAGTTTTTATTTCGTAGTTTTCTGTCCCTATTACAATTCTATTTGGCGCTTTTGCAAAATTTTTAGTGCTAGTGCTTTGATCAAAAGTAAATATATTTCTAAGCCCATATTCTGATTCATTTTCAATAAACCTCTTATCTGCTCCTCCAGCTTTTAATGGAGAATAATTAGATGGAACTAAAACTTTTTTTAACTTTGCGTCGTAGGTTCTAATTGGTATATTAGCAAAATTTCTAGCGTCTAAAGATACAGCTCCCAAAGCGGAGAATGGATAATAAAATTTTGAATTTATTTTTTCTGTTATACTGGCTAAAGAACAATCTCTTTGTATTAAAACCGATTCAGTTTCGAAACTTAGTTTTGATATTTTAACATACCTGTTTACATCTTTCCAAGATTCATTTGGGAAAACTAAATCAGTGGAGGTCAAACCAAAATTAGTCATTATAGTAGAAGTCATCCCAGGTATAGCGCCAACTGTTAGATTTTTTAGTACACTGTTTTTTTTCAGAGTTAATTCATATGGGGCATTTAAATATGCTCCTTCAGCAAGCCCAACGTAGGCCGCTCTTTTAATTTCTCTGTGTTGATTTAATGCTATATTTTTAACGTTATTTTTTTTACATATAT
>LULP01000608.1_pt1 | contig 10108 bp, 6 predicted proteins | sample 728111 | NCBI WGS metagenome assembly LULP01 (sample SAMN03860286, study PRJNA289734) | marine metagenome | biome: seawater column; feature: ocean; material: water; isolation source: Red Sea water column Station 149 - depth 25m | place: Saudi Arabia: Red Sea | collected 2011-10-15 | depth 25 m
CAACCTTTCCGTATTAGACGGAGACTTACATGCTATCATTGGTCCAAATGGGGCTGGGAAAACTACATTAGTTTCACAAATATTCGGACAAGTGTTCCCCGATAATGGTCAAATTTTTTTTCAAAATATTGATGTTACACAAATTTCTGAATACAAAAAATCTCGGCTTGGGATTAATCGAACATTTCAAATTACATCAGTTATGAAATCAATGACGGTCTCTGAAAATATACAATTAGCGACTGACAAAATTAGAGAAAATTCGCTTAATTTTTTTACGACATTTACAAACAAAAATTATATTCTAGATAAAATTGACTTTTGCCTTGGTCAGGTAGGACTAATTGAGGCAAATAATCAACCAGTTGCAAGTTTGAGCCATGGAGATTGTCGCAAACTAGAGATTGCTATGGCATTGGCTTCAGATGCAAAGCTCTTGCTACTTGATGAGCCAATGGCTGGTCTCGGCCCGAGTGAAACACAAGAAATGATTGCCCTACTGAACAAGCTGAAAGGAAAACAAACTATATTATTAGTAGAGCATGATATGGATGCAGTATTTGCATTAGCAGACAGAATATCAGTCTTAGTTTCGGGTGAAATCATTGCAACCGGGGAGCCAAATAACATAAGACGCGATTCTAAAGTACAAAAAGCCTACTTGGGGGAAGCTTAATGTTAGCGTTAAGCAATGTTGAAACACATTATGGATCGAGCCAAGCATTATTTGGAGTTTCGCTAAATATTAAGCCAGCCGGCGTGTCGACACTTTTAGGGCGAAACGGGATGGGTAAGACTACAACCATAAGTTCAATAATGAATATCAAGTCCAAAACTAGTGGTTATGTTTCATTTAACGGACGAGATATAACTAATTTGCCAAGTTTCAAAATCGCTAAATTAGGTATTGGCTTGGTGCCTGAAGGTCGGCAAATCTTTCCTAACTTAACGACACATGAAAACCTTATTGCAACTGCAAACATTACTAAAACAAAAAATCTAACTTGGACTTCGGAAAATGTTTATGAGCTTTTCCCAGACCTAAAATCTCGTGCCAAATTCATGGGTAATTTGCTCTCAGGGGGTGAACAGCAAATGTTGGCAATTGGAAGAGCTCTGCTTACAAACCCTAAACTTTTGATATTAGACGAAGCGACCGAGGGACTTGCACCCATAATTCGAGAAAAAATCTGGGAAGCTCTTAGAAACATACGTGATAGTGGAATATCAATTTTAATTATCGACAAAAACTTGAAAGATTTATTAACTATTTCAGATAACCACAACATTATTCACAAAGGCAAAATAGTTTGGTCAGGATCATCCGCTCAATTAAGATCTTCTAAAGAAGTAACAGAGACATTTCTGGGTATCTAACGAACCAAGCCATTTAATTAAAGTTTTAAGAACCTTAATGAGCCCAAAAACTTGGCTCTCAATATGTGTCAAAATCAAGTGCCTCAAAGTCTGTTTTACTGTGTCTTTCAAGCAAATATTGATTTGGAATTTTTGATTTCCGATTTATTCGCTCACCACGCATCACCGCTGGCCTAGAGCTTAAATTTTTTGCCCATCTAAGTACGTTGTGATAATCACCAACTTGTAAAAAATCAGCAGCGCCGTATTGCTTGCCTAAGACTAAACGACCATACCAGGGCCATATCGATATGTCCGCAATGCTATATTCATCGCCAGTTATAAATTCTTTTTTGGATAATTCACGATCAAGAACATCAAGCTGACGTTTAACTTCCATCGAATAGCGATCAATTGCATACTGTATTTTCTCTGGCGCATAGACATAAAAATGACCAAACCCACCCCCAAGGTACGGCGCACTAGACATCTGCCAAAAAAGCCAATTGAAAACTTCTGTCCGTTGATCGCCGTGTGTCGGTAAAAAAGAGTTAAACTTTTCAGCAAGATACAAAAGTATAGCCCCAGATTCAAAAACCCTTTTAGGCTCATCTCCAGAATTATCTAAAAGAGCCGGAATTTTAGAATTTGGATTAATATTTACAAAATCTGAGCCAAACTGTTCCCCTTTCCCGATGCTAATCAACCAAGCATCATATTCTGCATCGCTATGACCCATTTCTAAGAGTTCTTCAAACATAACAGTAACTTTTATACCGTTTGGAGTTCCTTGAGAATATAATTGAAAAGGGAGTTGCCCAATAGGTAAGGGTTTATCATGTGTTGATCCAGCTATTGGGCGGTTAGTAGATGCAAAAGTTCCACCGTTTTCATTCTCCCACTTCCAAATCTTTGGCGGGACATAATTTATAGGATAATTCACAGCAGATCCTTACTTTAGAAATTAGACTATCACATAAATTTTAAATTTTTCGTCTTAGTGAAACTTAATATTAGGTAGCATATCATCAATGATTGAATTCATTGTGGGAGATGGACGCATAATCTTTGCTACCTTTTCTTTATCTGGATGATAGTATCCCCCTAAATCAACTTCGAGTCCTTGAATACTATCCAGCTCATTAAGGATTTTTGCGGTATTATCCTTTAACATATTATAAACCGAGGTGAACCGTACTGCCAAATCGTGGTCTTCTTTTTGCTCAGCGAGTGCTTTCGCCCAATAGAGAGCAAAAAAGAAATGACTGTGTCGATTGTCTATCTCGCCAACCTTTCGACCCGGAGACTTATTGTTATCCAATATTCCTTGCGTTGCTTTTTCAATAGCCGACCCAAGGGTCGCAGCTTTTTTATTTTCAGAATTAGCCGCCAGAAAGTTAAAACTCTCTCCTAAAGCACAAAACTCGCCTAAGCTATCCCATCGTAAATGGTTTTCTTTATGTAATTGTTGAACATGCTTTGGGGCTGAGCCACCTGCTCCAGTTTCAAAAAGGCCCCCTCCATTCATTAGCTTTACAATAGATAACATCTTTGCTGAAGTGCCGAGCTCTAAAATTGGAAACAAATCAGTTAGGTAATCACGAAGAACATTACCAGTAACCGCAATACTATCTTCTCCTTTAGTAATTGTCTCAAGAGTGACTCTTGTAGCTTTTCTTGGCGACATAATCAAAAATCTGTCACGTATTCCTTTTCTATTTAGAACCTGTTCTACAATAGGAATTAACTGCGCATCATGAGCCCTATTTTGGTCAAGCCAAAATATTGCCTGCGCATCAGTGGCTGCCTGACGCTCGATAGCAAGATTAATCCAATCCACAATAGGTGCTTTATTTACTGAACATGACCGCCAAATATCACCACATTTAACCTCATGCTCATGCAGGATAGTGCCATTTTCGAGGATATAACGAACAGTTCCATCTCTCGGAATTTCAAACGTAGTAGGATGACTGCCGTATTCCTGAGCCTTTTGTGCCATTAACCCAACATTAGCAACGGTGCCTGAAGTTGAAGGTTCCAAAGCACCTTTCTCTTTAAAAAATTTTATTGTCTCTTCGTAAACGGGGGCATAAGAATTATCAGGAATTACACATTTAGTATCTTTCGTAGATCCATCAGGGCTCCATGCTATTCCTCCAGCTCTAATTAAAGCTGGCATAGAGGCATCGATTATAACATCGGAAGGAACATGTAAATTTGTTATTCCTCGTTCACTATCGACCATATACAAATCTGCTTCTTTCTCAATAATAGCATTAAAGTCTTGCGTGATTTTTGAGTCTTGCGATACACGTTTTAATATCTCACTAAGCCCTAAATTGGGGGTCACGCCCAACTCATCTAGAACTTTTCCATGTTTTTCGAAAACCTCTTTAAAAAAAACAGAAACAACATGACCAAAAATAATTGGATCAGATACCTTCATCATAGTAGCTTTTAAGTGAACGGAAAAAAGTACATCCTGCTCTTTAGCATCTTTGATTTCTTTTGAAAGAAAAGCGCGAAGTTCTGATACAGACATAAAAGTTGCATCAACGACTGTACCACTTTCCAATTTTATACCTTTTTTTAAGTCCTCGATATTCCCCTCTGAATCAGTAAATTCAATCCTTGCAAAACTGGCCTGGTTTTCTTTGATAGTCGCAGATTTTTCATTACTAAAAAAGTCATTCCCGTCCATTGACGAGACATGGGTAGCAGAACTTGATCTCCATTTGCCCATGGAATGAGGATTGGCCATAGCATATTTTTTTACTGCTTTGGCTGCGCGGCGGTCAGAATTCCCCTCTCTTAAAACAGGATTAACTGCTGATCCCTTTATTGTATCATAGAGCTTGCGTACACTAATTTCATGCTCTGTTGATGGTTCATAAGGATAATCAGGAACAGCAAAGCCCTGTAACTGTAACTCCTTTATGGCCGCAACCAGTTGTGGGACTGAGGCCGATATATTTGGGAGTTTAATTACATTAGCTTTTGGGCTTTGAACTATTTCACCAAGCTCTTTGAGTCCGTCATCCTGTTTTTGGTCATCCTTTAAATACTTACCAAAAGTCGCCTTGATTCTTCCTGCTAGAGAAATATCCTTGCTTCCAACATTGATACCTGCCAAGGCCGCGAAAGATCGAACAATTGGAAGCAAAGAAGCACTGGCAAGCCCTGGTGCTTCGTCTACAATTGTATACAATATGTCTGGGTTGGAACTGTTCGACATTTAAAATTAACCTTTCAATTGTAGAAAATAGTGCAATTTATAGGTTCAGTGCACGGATATACCAAGCAAAACTCTGCACTGCTGCGCTTAAGACATTTGTTAAAGAATTTCAATTATAATATTGGAATAATTAATAATTTCCTAATGTCCCAACCTTTGAATCTCTTCGTTAAATTCCTTCTCAAATACTAGATCTTCATTATGAAATGCAGCAATAGAAGCCTTAACATAAAAGTTTTCATAATCACTCCACATTTCTGCATAGGTCTCAGTCCTAATGGACCAGTCTCCTCTTCCAATTTCTTCCGTCCAATGAGTACGGCCACGTGCGGAAAGCGGGTCATCAGGATGTATTGACCACCATTCTCTCGCAACAGAGCCTGTAATAAGACCATGCTCTTGATCTATTTTTTTACCAAAATCATCAATTATTTCTGTGGTAACAATTCCTGATTTCAAATCACGTTTCACATTTCTTTGATTTCCACCCTCTCTTACAGTTTCAATCTTCCAAGGTTTCCCCAAAACAGCTGGCTGGAACCCGCGTTCATCTAAATCGCCATGTGATGAAATTGGAAGATCAAATTGGCCCTGAACAAGAGTGAGGGTGCCAAGATCAGGCATAGGCCAAAGTAACGGCCAATAACAGTTAGATATTGAGACTCTTATTTTATGACCCTTGGGAACCCTGTAAGCTATTTGATCAAGTGTGACCTCAATATCCATCAATTCGTTTGGGATAATATCAGAAATTTTTTCGTGGCCATTTCTGTGTAATAAGTTCATACAACCATAAGTTATTCTAGTCGATGCCCCGTCAGGATGAATATGGTTGAGTCTAACTATTATTTGACCAGATTTAACATCACTTTTTATTTTAAGTCGGATTACGGGTGCACCGATAATATCAAGTCTTTCAGTTAATATTTCACTATCGTAACACTTCGATAGACTATCATCTCGTCTCTGATCACCAGGCATTTCTGGTCCAAGCCAGATTGCGCAATATTCTCCTCCATCCAAACCACAATCTTGTGGCGAGCAAACAATATGATTCAGATCTTTAGTTTTACTAAATTCAGTAAGTTTAGAATTCTCGGTTAAACTGAAGGTGCTGATCGTTGGGCCATCTGGCCAATTACCTTCATTTACCCAAACTCCCGGTCTTTCCGCATACCACGATTGCGGTCTAACACCATCCATTAAATAAACTGTATATTTTGGATCTTCTTCTACCCCCGTTTCTAAGTCTTTTAACCACCGGCCCCACCATCTCAAGGCTTCTTGCAAAAATCCAATTTTTGGTTCGGGAACTGCAAAGTGAGGATACTTGTGAACCCACGGCCCAACTACACCCTTAACTGGCGCCTTGATATTAGATACCAAATGCGACACTGTATTTTTGTAAGCATCTCCCCATCCACCTACTGCAAGAACAGCTGACTTGATCCCATCGTAATTTTCACAAACAGATCCGTGCTTCCAATAACTATCACGAGTTTGATGCTTAAGCCATTTTATTGGTAAAAATGGCTCTGCTTTTAAGCGCTTGTTCCACATAGTAGCCCATTCATCCCCAACAAGCATTGGATCAGGAGGCCTTGAGGAATAAGACCACATTGTTGATCCCCAACCTAAGTTTTCATTTAACAAACAACCGCCTTTATAATGAATATCATCTGCATACCGATCAACTGTGGAACATAGTGTAATTATTGCCTTCAAGGGTTCCGGCGCACGTTCTGCTATTTGCAGAGAGTTAAAGCCACCCCAGCTGATGCCCATCATTCCAACTTTCCCAGTACACCAAATCTGAGCTGCAAGCCAATTTATAACCTCAACGCCGTCATTTATTTCACTCTCTGTGTATTCATCCTCCATTATCCCATCACTATCCCCATTCCCTCGCATATCAACTCTCACACAAGCGTACCCGTGCGAAGCAATAAATGGATGAGTCAGACAATCGCGGGCAACGGTGCCATCTCTTTTCCTGTAAGGCAAATATTCTAGGATTGCTGGTACTGGATGAATTTCACTATTTTTTGGCATCCATATACGGGAAGACAATCTGCATCCATCCGAAAGAATAATTCCTTGATCTTCTATTTCCTTAATTTCGAATAAATCATTTTTCATTTCTCATAACCCCAAGACTTTGCAGTTGCCAAACAATATACTAAGAATGTACCAATACTATGTTAATAATCAGTTTGTATAAAATGGATTAATTTTGCTTTCGGTATCGTAAAATTAATCATTATTGAGTTTAGTCGGTTTATAATGGGCAATTCAGAGTACTCTAAATGGATAGGGAAAACGCAAGAAAAAAATGATAAGTTACTACCATTTCCGGCCCAGTTTATGGAAAATACGCTCAACCGAGATGCCACGTTTATTGAAGGAAAGGAATTACCGCCATTATGGCACTGGCTTTATTTTTTAGAGTCAGAAAAACTTTCTAATTTAGGAAGGGATGGTCATCCAAAAAAAGGTGGGTTTTTACCACCGGTGACTTTACCAAGGCGAATGTGGGCAGGTGGACGCTTTTGGTTTAAAAAACCGTTATTAATTGGGCAAGACAGCCTAAAAAAGTCAATAATCTTATCTATAAACGAAAAGAATGGGAGCTCGGGACAATTATGTTTTGTGACAGTGAAACATGACTATTTCCAAAATGAAACTCTCTGCTTGATAGAAGAGCATGATATTGTTTATCGCGAGGATCCAAAAGAAAATGATAAACTTATTGATGGGGTTATTGCCTCGACAGACTGGGATATTTGTGAGGAAATTACCCCTTCAAGCACTTTACTATTCAGGTACTCAGCACTGACCTTTAATGGTCACCGTATCCATTATGATAATGAATACGCTATTAATACTGAAGGATATAATGGATTGGTTTTTCACGGGCCTTTAATAGCCACTTTACTGATAGACTTGTCTATGCGCTTAAGTAAAAAAACACCCTCATATTTAACCCTTCATCGACTCCCAAAAGGTTTTAACAGAGGAAAAAAAACTATTTGTCTCAGGATTGTTATCCTCAGAAAGTTCCTCAAACTCCTGTAACAGTTCTTTTTGCCTGGCAGTCAAATTAACCGGTGTTTCAACCGCCATCTCAATAAACATATCACCTTTCTGAACTGTTTTTATGGCAGGCATACCTTTACCCTTTAATCTCATCTGTCGTCCCGACTGACTGCCGGCTGGAATACGTACTCTGCTGCGCCCACCATCTATTGTAGGCACCTCTACCTCTCCACCAAGGCTCGCTTTTGCCATTGAAACTGGAACTCGGCAAAAAAGATTGAGACCATCTCGCTCAAAAATTTTATGCTTAGAAACTTCTATAAAAATATAAAGATCACCAGAAATACCACCTCTTGGACCTGTCTCACCTTCACCTGCGAGACGAATCCGGGTTCCAGTTTCCACGCCTGGTGGAACATTTACGCTTAGAGCTCTATCCTTCTTTTGCGTACCCTGTCCTCCACAAGAAGAACACGGATTTTTAATTATTTGCCCTGCTCCAGAACAAGTTGGACAGCCTCTTTCAACGGTAAAAAAGCCTTGGGTTGCACGAACCTTGCCCAACCCAGAACACGTTGGACATGTCGTTGGCGAGGACCCACCGGCAGCTCCGGTACCATTACAAGAACCACATGCAACAGAAGAAGGAACATTTATTGTTTTTTGCAGTCCGGCAAAAGCTTCCTCAAGCGAAATTGACAAATTATAACGTAGATCAGACCCACGTGACTGTTGCTTACGACCACCGCGGCCGCCACCCATGAAATCACCGAACAGATCATCAAATACATCAGAGAAAGCACTAGAAAAATCTCCACTTCCGCCGAAACCTGGACCTCCACCTCCGCCTTCAAATGCAGCGTGACCATACCGATCATATGCCGCTTTTTTCTCTGCATCCTTTAGGACTTCATAAGCCTCATTCACTTCCTTGAATTGAGCTTCAGCATTCGGGTTGTCTGAATTTCGATCTGGATGCAGTTCTTTAGCTTTTGTTCTATAAGCCTTTTTAATAGCCTCTTTTTCAGAGCCTTTTGGAACACCAAGTACGTCGTAGTAATCACGCTTTGACATAGAAGGTGCCCCTTTCAAGGAATGTTTTCATCAAATTAAATTCAGCCGTAAAAAGGCATTTGTTCACTACGAACGTTGCTCATCATCAAGATCTTCAAAATCAGCATCAACGATGTTGTCGTCAAAATCAGCACTACCTGGTTCTTTATCAGAGTTTTCACCGTCTTCTTGGCTAGCTTTATATATTGCTTCGCCTAATTTCATGGCTGCTTCTGTTACATTCTGAATTCCAGATTTTATTTTTCCTGCGTCCTCAGTTTCCAATTCTTCCTTTAATGCCGAAATTGCTAATTCAATAGCTTCAATAGTTGTCGGATCTACTTTATCACTATGTTCTTCCATAGATTTTTCTGTAGAGTGAATTAAGCTCTCAGCCTGATTTTTAGCTTCGATTAACTCTCGACGCTCTTTATCTGCTTCAGCATTTTCCTCGGCATCTTTAACCATATTTTCAATATCTTCATCTGAAAGACCGCCAGAAGCCTGAATGGTTATATTCTGTTCCTTTCCAGTACCCTTATCTTTTGCAGAAACAGATACAATACCATTAGCATCAATATCAAAGGTGACTTCGATTTGGGGCATACCACGGGGAGCCGGGGGAATATCTTCCAAATTAAATTGCCCAAGAATCTTATTGTCTGTAGCCATTTCTCGCTCCCCTTGGAAAACTCGAATTGTCACAGCATTTTGATTGTCTTCCGCAGTAGAAAACACTTGAGATTTTTTAGTTGGTATAGTCGTGTTTCTATCAATTAATCTAGTAAATACGCCACCTAAAGTTTCAATTCCAAGTGACAAAGGAGTAACGTCTAAAAGTACTACATCTTTAACATCACCCTGAAGTACGCCAGCTTGTATTGCTGCACCCATTGCCACAACTTCATCTGGGTTTACACCTTTATGAGGTTCCTTTCCAAAAAATTTAGTCACTTCTTCCATCACTTTTGGCATACGTGTCATTCCACCAACAAGAACAATTTCGTCTATATCAGAAGTCGACAAACCGGCATCTTTCAAAGCAGCCTGACATGGCTTTATTGATGCCTTTATCAAGTCACTTACCAAACTCTCAAGCTTAGCTCTCGTTAGTTTAATAACCATATGGAGTGGTTGGCCGGTACTGGAGTCCATAGAAATAAATGGTTGGTTGATTTCTGTTTGACTAGCTGATGAAAGCTCAATCTTGGCCTTTTCTGCAGCCTCCTTGAGGCGTTGAAGCGCCATTTTATCTTTTGTTAAATCAACACCATTTTCCTTTTTGAATTCATCTGCAAGGTAGTTAACGATCCTCATGTCAAAGTCTTCACCGCCAAGGAAGGTATCACCATTTGTAGATTTTACCTCAAATAGGCCATCATCAATCTCCAAAATAGTAACATCGAATGTACCACCACCTAAATC
>LULP01001129.1_pt1 | contig 10062 bp, 9 predicted proteins | sample 728111 | NCBI WGS metagenome assembly LULP01 (sample SAMN03860286, study PRJNA289734) | marine metagenome | biome: seawater column; feature: ocean; material: water; isolation source: Red Sea water column Station 149 - depth 25m | place: Saudi Arabia: Red Sea | collected 2011-10-15 | depth 25 m
CAAGTCTCAAATTTATTAAATCCTTTGAAACTTTTTTTGTTGTTGACATAATGAACTTTTTTTAAGATTTATAATCAAATATTAGAGTAAAATAACACCTATGAGTAGAAATCCTAAAAATATTTTATTTCTCTCTATAGCGCTAACATGTGCATTAAGCATTACATCTTGCAGTAAGGATCAAGCAGAGATTGAAAGACCGGAAAAAGTATATTACGACCAAGCACAAAGAAGAATAAAAGTTAATAATTATTTTGGTGCAATTGAATCTTTACAGAAAATAGAAACTCAATATCCGTTTGGTAAGTATGCTGAGCAAGCCCAAGTTGAATTAGTTTATTGTTATTTTATGAATGGAGAAACTGAAGCTGCTCACTCCGCAGCTGAGAGGTTTATTAGGCTTCATCCAAGACATCCAAATATAGATTATGCATATTTTATGAAGGGTTTATCGAGTTATACTAGAGATGCTGGTCTTCTAGCTAGAGTAACAAATACTGATCTTTCATCTCGAGATGTATCGGGAGCAAAATTAGCATTTTCTGAATTAACAGAATTTTTGACAAGATTCCCAGATAGCCAATACTCTCCATATGCCAAAAAAAGACTCATTTATTTAAGAAATCTTGTTGCAAGTAATGAGCTTGCAGCTGCAGATTACTACATTACTAGGAAAGCGTACGTGGCAGCTATAAGACGTGCATCTTATGATGAAGAGCTTGGATATACTGATCTAGCAAAAGATACTGAAAAATTGATAGCTTTAAATCCTCCTCCTCCTAATTCGGAGGTATCAGATGGATCCTTCTTGCAAAATATTCCGTTGCCAAATTCTTTACCACTTATCATAGGTGGAACTATTCTTTCAGGTGCAATAAATTAATTGAAGTTACTTGCTCCTTTGCTTGTAATAACTTTTTTTTTAATAAGATATCTTTTTAGATTAAATAAAGATGATCGCATGCTTAAAAACGAAATGGATTCATGTATCAACTGTGGAACTTTTGTTTCAAAAGATTTAGCAATTAAAAAAGGTAAAAATATCTACTGCTCTGAAAAATGTATTAGGTAGTACTAGGTATTTTTCTTAAAATCATGAACATTGTAGGAATATAAAATAAAGCTATAAGAGATGCTCCTATAACACCAACAGACATTGCCCATGCTAATGGTTGGAAGAAAATACTTGTTAGAATCAGAGGAAATAATCCTCCAATTGTCGTAGCTGTTGTTGTAACAATATGCCTTGTGGCTCTGGTAACTGTCTGAATTACACCATCCAAATCGTAGTCATACTTTTTGGAATCTTCCTCAAGAGCTGCCAGCACAACAATAGAATCATTTATTGCAAGTCCAGCTAAACCTATGGCTCCAACTAATCCAATAAAACCAAAATTCTGCATTCCAACGACCAATCCTAATATTGCTAAACCCAAGCATAATACTGCAACGGAAGATATCAAAAGTGTCTGTCTAAATGAATTTAAAGCGAAAACAAGTCCAACAAGAATTAAAATAAAGAAAACAATTGCTGAAGCAAATAATTGTGCATTAGATTCTGCGCTTTCAGCAGCTTCTCCTGCTTGTTCAAGCTTATATCCTATAGGAAGGCTCTCTTTAAATTTATTAATATCTTCACGAAGAAATTCTTCGGATACAGATGGAAGAGATCTTGGCCATGTCCATGCAGAAACCCCATTCTCTCTTTCACCTTTATATCTAGAAAATGCCCCAAGCTTTCTCGAAAGCTTTATATCAGAAAAATTTTCAATATATTCAGTTCCATTATTACCATGAGATATATCTGAAGCAGCTTCTTGTTCTCTTTTTAGTCTAATAGGTAATTCTTTTTTACCATCAAGCATGGTTCCAATAATTGCTCCATTACTCGCAAAGCTTATCTCATTAATCAATGAATCCATGTCGCTAGATGAATATGCAATACTTGAATTATCAAAATCTATTTCAAGATTTGTTTCATACTCATTTGATTGAGAGCGAGTTAAATACACATCTGGTGCTCTACTTAATATAAGCTCTAACCTGTCTCCAAGTTCTGTCAAAATAATTTGATCCTCACCCATAATTCTATATTCAATATCTGCAAAAACTGGAGGGCCTGAGGAGAATTGATCAACTATAATTCTTACTTCAGGATTATTATTAACTAAATCTTTGGCAATCATGTCGATGTTATTTTCCATCGTCCAATAACTAGAAGTAAAATAAACTGCGTTTGCCTCATTATTGCTTCCTAGCTCGCTATTTCCTCCAACAACATTTCCAAGGATTCTTGGAAGTTTTCTTCCAACAAACCAAAAATCATTCTCAATAAAATCATATTTAGAGAGTTGCTCTCTAATATCTTTGACTTTCTCAATTGTTGCATTAACTGAACTATTGTTAGGTAACTCGACTCTCACTTGAAACATATTCCTATCATTTGCTGGAAAAAAGTCCCTATCAAGATTACTAAATAATAATAAACCAAGTAATGGCATCGAAAAAGATACTAAAAAAGCTCTTCTTGGTTTTGATAAAGCCCAAAATAGAGCAGATCTATAATACTCATAGAGCTTCTTACTACTGAAGCCCTGATTAAAATAATCTGAAGAAAAAATTGGCATCTTCTCCAGATAATGAAGTGCTGGAAGAACAACAGTTAGGGAAAGAAAAAGTGACGATGTTACAGCCATAATTAGCGTCTTTGCCATGCCCCCAACATACTCATTACTAGGCCCCTCTCCGACTGCTATTGGCATAAAGGCTAATGCAGTTGTTGCAGTAGCTGCTAACAAAGGCATAAATAAATGTTTGACAGACTTAAAGATTGCCTGTTTTGAGCTAAGCCCATCAAGTCTTCTATATCTGTAATCCTCAACAACAATAATTGCATTATCTATTAAGAGGCCCAAAGCAATTATCATGCCAACTGTTGAGGTTTGATGAAGAGGCAATCCTGTCATTTGACAAATAAATAAGACAGAGCAGAGTGTTAAGGGGAGAATCAATGCTACCAATACTGCTGATCTTAAACCCAATAAAAATGCACTTAGTGCAAGCACTAAAAAAAGCGCAAAACCAATACTCGAAGTTAACTCATCGAATCTTTTTTCAACATAAAAAGACTCTTCATATATTGATGAAACATAAATTTCTTCTGGAAGATCTTTTTTAAAGTTTTCCACAACTTTATTTGCTCTGGAAACATATTCATCTATTCTTTGATTAAATGAACCAGTTACTTGAACAATAACTGAAGGGTTTCCATCAACAATCGAATAACTTTCTATTGGAGTAACAGCCTGTTGAGAAATGCTTGCTATATCAGACAGCTTGACTAGCTGAGAATCATATTTTGCAATAGGTAAATCCTCAAGTTGAGAGATTGTTTTAAGGTTATCTTTAGGCTTTATTAAAATTTCTTCATCTTTATTAGAAATTAAACCTACAGATCTTTTGTTATCAAACGATGCCAGTGAATTTGATAAATTTTGTAATGAAATTCCAAGATTAGATAACTTTCTTGTATCTACCTCAACTAAAATTTCTTCATTAGCCTCACCATGAATCTCAACTTCTTCTGTTGATCCAAGGTATGCAAGTTTTCTTTTTAATTGCTCAGCCAATCTAGACATTAGTATTAAAGGAGCTTCGCCACTTCCTCTCCATTGAATAGAATAAAGAGCAGATATCGGTGGGCCAGAGTTTCGGCTAAGCTCAAGCCTAGCATTATCAGGGATCTCTTGTTCAGTAAGATCAATCTTATCTTGTACTTCACTCCAAACCTTTTCAACCAAATCAAATGAGACTTCATCTTTAAGCTCCACAAGGGTTGTAGCAGATCCCTGCCTCAAATTTGAATTTAGATTTCTTATTTCTGGTATTTCTCTTAAGTTAATTTCAAGAATCTCTGTTATTTGAGTTTCTATTCGATCTGGTGTTAAAGCCAGAATAACCAACTAAAAGAAAAAATATCAAGGTTAGAATAAGTATTCTAGGTCTCTCAAGGAAAACTTTAATTAGGCTCATATTTCTAGAGAGTTTGTCCCTCAATGATCTTTGATAAACCTCCAAGGAGAACTAAATCACCATCTTTTAAGGTGCCTGATACATAAGCATAATTATTTTCAAAATGTATAATTTGTACTAAATCTCTTTCAACCTTGTTTAATCCATCATTTGAGACTGTAAAGACCGACCAAAGGCCTTGTTCAGATTGTGATAATGAATTTATAGGAAGCCAGATACCCTCTTCATTTTTTTTAATCTTTATTATCAAATCAATAACTGATCCGGGAATAAAAAAATCATTAAACTCAAAGATTGCCAATCTGCTATTAGATCAACTTGCTGACATTGGAGCTAATCTCTTGAATTTACCAAAAACCTTTTTTTGACCTATCTCAAAAGCATAGTCATTTGATACTTCAAAATTAGTAATGAGATTTTCAGGAATAGAAACATGGGCTTCAACTTTATTAGCATCAAGTATTTCTAATATTGGATTACTACCATTTATTACTGTGCCTTCATCAACAAACCTATTTTGAATAAAGCCATCATAAGGAGCTCTCAAAATGGTTTGAGATTTTTTCACTTCAAAAAACTTTACTTGAGATTTTGCTACTAAATATTCAGATTTTGCTTCATCAAAGTCTTGAATTGAGATAAAACCTTTTTTTCTTAAATCCTCAAATCTATTTAAAACTTGATTAGCTAGATCTAATCTGGCAACTGCCTGCTCAAGATTTGCATTTACTTCGCTGTCATCTAGCTTTGCCAGCACCTCATCTTTTTTTACTCTGTCTCCAATATCTACATAGATTGAAGATATTCTTCCAGTAATTTCAAAGGCAATCTTTGATTGCTGAAAAGGAAGGAGCTCGCCTGGAAGGTTTTTTGAGATTTCATATGATTGACTAGTTTTTACTTCAAGCACTTCAAGCTGCTGATCAGCATGAAGTGAAAAAGACATGGAAATCCCTACCAAAAAGAGAGTTTTGCAAAAATGCTTATAAATTGTCATAATGTTAACGTTGTAAACATGGATTATATATTATAAGTTAACACTGTCAACATTATGAATTCAGTAAATCATAAGTATCATCATGGTAATTTGAGGGATGAAATCCTTAGGGCTGCTTATAATTTTGTTTTAGTGAATGGATATGCAGCAATGAGTCTTAGAGGAATTGCTGATGAATGTAATGTCTCTGCTACAGCAATCTATAGACACTATAAAACAAAGGAGCATCTATTAGCTGACGTAGTTGCAAAAGGTTTTATTGAATTTAATACATTCGTAGAAGGAAGTGAAGACGCTGATATTTTTGAAAAGTGCGAAAATTATCTAGAGTTTGCTTTTGATAATAAGAATATTTATGACCTTCTTTTTAGCCAATCAGTAGTTGAATTTCTAAAGTTCCCAAATATCTTGGAGGTTGCTGATAATGCTTTTCAGACCCTTTTGGAGTCAGTAAAAGATCATGATAAAAGTCTTAATGATCTCAGCGCATCTAACAAAGCGGTTCATATATGGTCTTTTTTACATGGAATAACAAGTATTTCAAAAAAAATGGATGTTGCCCTGGCCCTGCCCGATAGCGAAATGCCAATTCCAGTAAGATCTATTAAAAGAGCGAGAGATAACCTTAGACAATTTATAGAAGATTTATTTTGAAAACTTCTAAAATAAGAATAATTGGAGGTGCTTTGAAAGGAAATCATATTTCTTTTCCCTCCTCCTCCAAACTCAGGCCTACATCAAATAAGTTAAGAGAAATTCTTTTTAATTGGTTGAATTTTGAGATAGAGGGTCTTAAATGTGCAGACTGTTTTTCTGGATCTGGAGCGCTTGGCATAGAGGCAATATCAAGAGGAGCTAAATCAGTTACATTCATTGAAAAAACACCAAAGTTTGCTGCAAGTATCGAGGCAAATCTTGAAAGGCTGAATATTTCTGAAAGATGCAAAATAGAAATCAAAAATGCTTTTGAGTGGTTAAAGAGTGCAAGTCTGGAGGAATTAGATTTAATATTCTTTGATCCACCATTTTTTGATGAGAGAATTCAAGGTCTTCTTGCTTCTCTAGAATCTCTAAAAATAAAAAAAGGTACATTAATATATTTTGAAAAAAGTACTTTTGATAAAATAGATATTCCCGATTCATTGAAGTTACTTAAATCGAAAAGCGTTGGAGATGCTGAGGGACTTTTATTAGAAAAATGACAATCAAAATTGGATCAAGAACTTCAAAGCTTGCTTTAAAACAGGTAGAAATAACCATGAATAGAATCGGAGTACCTAGTTTTGAAATTGTAGGTGTAGATACTGCTGGAGATAAGAGAAGTAGAGAAAATAAAGTTCAGTTTGATAAAAAAAACTTTGTTGAGGATATAGATGATCTGCTTGTGGACAGAAAAATAGATATCGCTATTCATTCTGCAAAAGATATGCCAGCTGTCTCAAATCTTTTTGATCTTGATGAAATATATATATCTAATGACTTAGCCCAAAAAGATGAAAAATATAACTCCCGAAATGACATCCTCATATTCAGAAAGAATGAAGACCCAGTATTTGAAAAAAATATGAAAATAGGCACTTCAAGCTTAAGGCGTAAGTTGCAATCTAAATTCTTCTTAGAAGCTACAGAAATAGTTAATCTTAATGGGAATGTTGATACTCGAGTAAAGAAATTAAATGATGGTGAATATGATTGCATTATTCTTGCAAAAGCTGGATGTGAGAGGCTTGAGCTTGATCTAAATTATTCAGAGCTTGATCACCTTACAAATATTTCTCAAGGATCAATCTGTTTACGCTTTAATAACAAAAGAGAGGAAATCCTTAACCTATTAGAGCCCTTCAGTGATGATGAAATGAAAAGAAAGATTGATGAGTGTAATAATTTTCTTAATCTTATTAAAGCAGACTGCAATTCAGCAGTTGCAGTAGATTATAAGGATGAAGTTTTGCAAGCAGAGGTGTATGGTAAGAATGAATATATTAAGTTCTCTGCACTTAATGCAGAGGAGGCCTTTATACGCTTTAAGGAATTAGATGGTTTAAGGTTGCTAAATGAACATAGTTGATACAAGAGCAAGGAATACTTTTAATTTCGTTAAAAGAAAGAATATAAAAAATATTCCTCTTTTTGAGCTTTCTTTTTTAGATCACTCAATAGATATTTCTGGCTATACTGATGTTATATTCCAAAGCACGCCTTCTGTTGAGTTTTTTAATCATCACAAGGATTTAATAGATAAAAATGTCTTTGCAATGGGACCAGGAACACAATCCTCTTTGGGGACAAAAGGGATTTCCTCAAAAATACCTGAAGATCCTGGATCTGAGAGTCTCAAAAAACTAATTAAGAGTAGTATTGGTTCCGGGAAGTTCTTAATTGTTAAGGGTCAAGGCGGCTTAAATATTATTTCTGATTATCTTGAAGCTGAGGGAGCTGAGGTTGACACTGTTCAGAATTATCAACGAGTAAGATTTTCATCTTATTCCAATCTAAGTAAAGACTTTGATAATGCAGATTTTGTAATCTTTCCAAGCAGACTGGCCGCTGAGATATATTTCCAAGAAATCTACAATCCAGATATAAATAGTAAATTTGTAACTATCTCATCAAGGATTAAAAATTATGTCGATTCTCTGGGCTTTGAGAACTCCCAGCTGGATTATTTTGCTGATAACTTCGAGTCTGAAATATTAAATCTTACTTAGATTTCTTTTTTCCATTTCCATTTTTCATAGAATCAAAGAACTCGGAGTTGGTTTTAAATGATTTTAATCTATCAATTAAAAATTCTATTCCCTGAGAGTCTTCCATAGGATCTGTTACTTTTCTAACAGCCCACATGAGTCTTAACTCTTCTTCAGAAGTTAGGAGATCTTCTCTTCTTGTTCCAGATCTTCTTACATTGATAGCAGGATAAATTCTCTTTTCAGCAATCTTTCTTTCAAGATGGATTTCCATATTTCCCGTGCCTTTAAATTCCTCATAGATAACTTCATCCATTTTAGAACCTGTATCTACCAGGGCTGTAGCTAAAATTGTTAAACTTCCGCCTTCTTCTAAATTTCTTGCAGCACCAAAGAATCTTTTTGGTCTTTCAAGAGCATTTGAATCGACACCACCACTCAAAATTTTTCCTGAGGCAGGCTGAACAGAATTATAAGCTCTTCCAAGTCGAGTAATAGAATCAAGAAGAATTACAACATCCTGCTTATGCTCAACTAATCTTTTTGCTTTTTCAATAACCATATCAGCCACTTGCACATGTCTTGAAGGCGGCTCATCAAAAGTACTTGCAATTACTTGACCCCTTACAGTTCTTGTCATCTCAGTGACTTCTTCAGGTCTTTCATCTATTAAAAGCACTATCAGCTTGGTTTCAGGATTGTTGCTAGTAATTGAATGCGCAATGCTTTGTAGCATCAGTGTCTTACCAGCTTTTGGAGGTGAAACTATTAAACCTCTCTGTCCTTTACCAACAGGAGCTATTAAATCTATTATTCTTGCAGATAAATCTTCATTAGAACCACTACCTTGCTCAAGAACTAATCTTTCATTAGGAAATAATGGAGTTAGGTTTTCAAATAGTATTTTCTTTTTAGCGTTTTCAGGAGTCTCGCCATTAATTGTTTCGACCTGAACGAGAGCAGTGTATTTTTCTTTATCCTTTGGAGGCCTTATTTTCCCCTGAATTTCATCTCCCTTTCGAAGACTGAACTTTCTTATTTGACTTGGTGAGATATAAATATCATCTGGTCCAGCACAATATGAGCCTTCTGCTGACCTTAAAAAGCCAAAACCATCGTTTAAGATTTCTAGGACTCCACCACCGAATATATCAATGCCATCATCTGCTTGCTTTTTTAAAATTTGAAAAATGATATCTTGCTTTTTGAGTCTGCCTACATCTTCTAAGCCTAGCTTTTCAGCTATCTCAACAAGCTCGGTAATCGTTTTAGTTTTTACTTCACTTAAGTTCATTAGTTATATCGAATTGGGTTAGAGCTCCTACTTGAACTCCAGAAACTTCACCTGATTTAAAAATTATTAAGGAAGGAATAGATCTTATGCCATATTGAACAGCAAGATCTCTATGCTCTTCAATATCAACTTTGCAAACCTTTATTTGCTCGCCGTATTGTTGCGCTGCCTCTTCTACTCTTGGAGCCAGTTGCTTGCATGGACCACACCATTCAGCCCAAAAATCTACTAATACTGGAACATCTGAACTTAAAACTTCTTTTTCAAATGTTTCTGTTGTTACTTCTTTTACATTACTCATAAATTAAATTCCTTTATTAAATCTTTAGCGAAATATGTAAGAACTGCATCTGCACCAGCTCTTTTGAAGCTTGTTAAAGATTCTATTATAACACCTTTATCAAGCCATCCTTTATTAACTGATTCCATTATCATTGCATACTCTCCGCTTACTTGATATGCAAAAGTTGGAACCTTAAATTCTTCTTTAATTTTAGAAATAATATCTAAATAAGGCATACCTGGTTTAACCATTACGATATCAGCACCCTCTTCAATATCCATAGCAACCTCATTAAGGGCTTCAAGTGAATTTGCAGGATTCATCTGATAAGAAGATTTATCAGAAGTACCTAGATTATTTTTAGAATTAACGGCATCTCTGAAGGGTCCGTAGAATTTTGAATTATATTTTGCCGCATATGACAAAATTATTTTGTCTTCAAAGTTATTTTCATCTAATTTTTTTCTAATGACTCCGATGCGACCATCCATCATGTCTGAAGGAGCAATAATATCAGCACCGGCTTCTGCTAGAACAAGAGATTGCTCTGCGAGAACGTCCAGTGTTTGATCATTTATGATCTCATCATTCTCCAAGATTCCATCATGACCATGATCTGTATAAGGATCTAAGGCAACATCAGCAATGACTAACATCTCAGGAAATTTAGATTTTATAGAACCTAATACTCTTGAAATAAAATTATCTCTTTTTATGGCTTCGGTACCTTTAGAGTCTTTTTTTAAAGGATCTATAACAGGAAATATAG
>LULP01000724.1_pt1 | contig 10011 bp, 8 predicted proteins | sample 728111 | NCBI WGS metagenome assembly LULP01 (sample SAMN03860286, study PRJNA289734) | marine metagenome | biome: seawater column; feature: ocean; material: water; isolation source: Red Sea water column Station 149 - depth 25m | place: Saudi Arabia: Red Sea | collected 2011-10-15 | depth 25 m
GAATGGAGGGCAAAATCTGCACGTCAAAGATCAGAAATACTCAGAAAATGGTTTGATTTAATGATTGAAAATAAAGAGGAATTAGCTCAAATCATGACAGTTGAACAAGGAAAACCAATAAATGAGTCACGCGGAGAAATAGGCTATGGAGCCTCTTTTGTAGAATGGTTCTCAGAAGAAGCCAAGAGGGTTTATGGAGATACAATTCCAGATCCCATGACCGATCGAAGAATTGTTGTTTTGAAGCAACCAGTTGGTGTAGTGGCATCCATTACACCATGGAATTTTCCTAATGCTATGATTACAAGAAAATGTGCACCAGCTTTAGCTGTTGGGTGCCCAGTTGTAATTAAACCAGCAAGTCAAACTCCTTATTCTGCACTTGCACTAGCTGTTTTGGCTGAGGAGGCAGGTTTCCCAAAAGGTACTTTAAATGTAATTACAGGAAAGGCCTCTGAAATCGGAGAGGAATTAGCCACAAATCCAATTGTTAGAAAATTATCTTTTACAGGTTCAACAGAAATTGGAAAAATACTTTTACAGAAATGCTCTGGAACTGTAAAGAAAGTCTCAATGGAACTTGGTGGTCACGCACCCTTCATTGTATTTAATGATGCAAATATTGATGATGCAGTTGCGGGTGCAATCCAAAGCAAATTTAGAAATACAGGACAAACTTGTGTTTGTGCAAATAGAATTTATGTCCAAGAAAAAGTTCATGATGAGTTCTGTTCAAAATTTGTTGATGCTGTTTCTAAAATAAAAGTAGGAGATGGTTTAAATGAGGAAAATGCCTCTGGACCCATGATTGATGAGCACTCTTTAAGTAAAGTAGAGGAGCATGTCCAAGATGCATTACAATATGGGGCAAAAGTTGCAATTGGTGGATCTAAGCATTCTTTGGGAATGAACTTTTATCAGCCTACAATCCTCACTGAAGTCCCACCAGAAGCAAAAATTACAACTGAAGAAACATTTGGGCCAGTGGCTCCAATATACAAATTTAAAGATGAAAAAGAAGTAATTAAACTTGCAAATAACTCACCATATGGACTTGCATCCTATTTTTATTCCAGAGATATCGGAAGAATATGGAGAGTTGCTGAGGCACTTGAATACGGAATGGTTGGAGTCAATACTGGATTAACTTCAAAAGCAGAGGCACCATTTGGAGGAATAAAAGAGTCTGGTCTTGGCAGAGAAGGCTCAAAGTATGGAATTGATGATTTTATTGAAATAAAATACATCAATATGTGCGGCCTAGACAAATAATTCATATTTATGAACAAAGTCTTTAATGTTGGCTTAATAGGATGTGGTCATATTTCTGAAACATATTTTAGAGGACATGATTATTTTAATAATTTTCGCATAATTAAATGTGCTGATATTAATCATGAAAATTCTAAAAAATGTGCCGAAACTTATAATATAAACTCTTGTTCTGTTGATGAAATATTAAATGATAGTGAAGTCGATATTATTTTAAATTTAACTATTCCAAAGGCTCATTACGAGGTAGCAAAAAATTCGCTGGAGAGCGGTAAACATGTTTATAGTGAGAAACCAATGGCTGTAAATTTTTTAGATGGTGAAAATCTCTTAAAATTATCTAAAAGTAAAAACTTATACATTGGCAATGCTCCTGATACTTTTTTGGGTGGTGGAATTCAAAAATCTATTGAATTAATAAACGATAATAAAATTGGAAATGTTCGGCTTGGAAATGCTATTTTTGCTTATCCAGGAGTTCAATCTTATCATCCCAATCCTGAACCATGGTTTGCAAATAATGAAGGTGGCCCAGTTATAGATATGGGACCATACTATTTAACAGCTTTAGTAAATTTACTTGGCCCTGCTAAAAGCGTTCATGGTATTTCTACCAAAGTTTTCGATAAAAGAGTTATAGGCATAGGTCCAAAAAAAGATCAGGAGTTTGATGTGGAATGTCAAACTAGCTATTTAGTTAATTTAGAATTTCATAATGGGGCTTTAATTCAAATAACTTTATCGTTTGATGTTGTAGCTCACCAACGTAATCACATAGAGCTTTACGGCGATAAAGGTTCTATGATTGTGCCTGATCCAAATATGTTTGGAGGCTCAGTATACACAAGTACTGATGATAGTGGTGTTTGGCAAGAGCACAAAACTGATGATATGCCCCTTGGTAAAATTAATATTACATCTCATAGCGGTAGGGCTAATGAGTCACCAACTAATGCGAACTACCGTGGTGTCGGATTAGCTGAAATGGCATACTGTATTGATAATGAACTTGAACACAGATGTAGCGGAGAATTATCGTTACACGTTTTGGATATTATTCAATCAACAATGAAGGCAGCAGACACCAAAACACCCCAAGAGATAAAGACTACTTTTAAGAAGGCAGATTATTTTTCACAAGAGGAAATACAAAAAATTCTTAAGTAATTACAATAATTCCTCTAGACTTAATTTTCATTAAATGAAATTTGATAATACAAAAAAAATTCTTGTAATAGGGAGAGCAGGATTAGATATTTATCCAGAGCCACCCGGTACAAAAATCTCCGATGTAAATAACTTTTCTTCTCATTTAGGGGGCTCGGCGGCAAATACTTGTGTTGCTCTATCGAACTTGGGTGTCAGCACTGATTTACTTACTTGTATATCTGACGATGCAATCGGAGAATACATAATTAACAAACTTAATGAATTCAAAGTTGGTGTAGAACACTGCAGAAAAGTTAATAAATCATTTCAAACACAAATAGCTGTTGTTGAAACTATTTTAAAAAATAACCAATCTATTCTTTACAGAAGTAATCCTTGTGATCTGCAACTTAATAAGGAGGATATTAATAAAATTAATTTTAATAATTACTCTGCTGTATTCATCTCTGGAACTGCGCTCTCTGGAGAACCTTCAAGGAATGCTGTTTTGGTTGCCTCAAAACTAACTTCAGATCTCAAGATACCATTAATAATCGATCTTGATTATCGGCCTTACAACTGGGAGTCTGATACAATCAAATCAGATGTTTATAAGGAAATTATGAATGAAATGGATATTATCATTGGAAACGATTTGGAATTTAATGTGGCTGATAATTCCACAAATGGACTTGAATTAGCAAAAGTGTATATTAAAAAAAAACCATCAGTGATTGTCTATAAAAGGGGCGAAGAGGGATCTAAAGTATTTACTAAAGAAAATGAGAGCCAATACGGGAGTAATTCGGGGTTCCGCAAATGCTGCAATAGTTGTAACAAGAGTAGGTTGTTCCTCAGCTATGCCCAACAATCAGGAATTAGAAAAATTTATTAACCAAAATCAAAAGGAGTTATAGATGCACATCCCTTATTCAGATAATAAAAATCAAGCTTTATTTGGAGAAACAAATAAAACAGTACCTTTAGTTTATTTTAATATTATCAATTTAAAAAAAGGTGAGTCCTATGAATACCAACTATCAAAACATGAAAGTAGCGTAGTTCCAGCAACAGGTATCGTCGAGATTACCGTGGAGGATAATAAGTTAGGACAGATTGGAAAAAGAACAACTGACGTATGGGATGGTGAACCTGAGGGTAGTTATATTCCTACAAATTCAAAATGTAAAATTACTTGTTTATCTGACTCCTCTGAGTGTTTCATAGCTGGTGGAATTTATGAAAAAAAATTAGAGCCATTTCTCGTTTTAAAAGAAGAACTAGATGTTGTTCAATATGGCTCAGACGATACAAAAACTCACAGAAAAATTAAACATATCTTGGGTGCGAAACATCATGATCAAGTTGGTCGATTATTAGTAAATGAATTATATACTGTTGGCGCTGGAGGGTGGTCAGGCTTCCCTCCTCACAAACACGACACAGATGATCTCCCTCAAGAAACACGGCATGATGAAGTTTATAATTATCGATTTAAACCAGGACATGGTTTTGGTGTTCAAATTATGCAATCAGAAGATGAAAAAGAGGGTCACGGTTATCAACTTTTTAATGGCTCTACTATTGCAATTAATAAAGGATATCATCCATGTGTGGTTGCCCCAGGATATGAGATGTATTATTTTACAATCCTAGTAGGTCTTTCTCAAAGATCACTTATTCAATCTTTCCAAAAAACCCATGCTTACCAATTAGAAACAATCCCAGGTATTAAGGATATGATAGCAAAATATAAATGACGATAGCTAGCCTCTCAGAAGTTTTACAAGAAGCAAAAAAAAATAATTATGCCGTTGCAGGATTAGTAGTACTAGGTTGGGAAGATGCAAGATGTTATGCAGAAACAGCCGAAGAGCTCAAGGTACCTGTAATTCTTCAAGCAGGACCAGGTTGTAGAGCAAATACACCCCTACCAGTTTTAGGTAAAATGTTTAGATACTTGGCTGAGCAATCATCTAGTCCAATAGTTTGTCATTTAGATCATGGTTATACTAAAGAAGAGTGTTTAGAGGCAATTGACAACGGATTTACATCTGTAATGTTTGATGGATCCAAGCTTTCACTTAATGAAAACGTTGATAAAACAAGTGAAATCGTTGAATTAGCTCATAAACAAAATATTTCCGTTGAGGGAGAAATTGGATTTGTTGGTTACAATGATGGTGCTAAGTCACAAAGCACAGATCCAGAAGAAGCGAAGACATTTGCTGAATTAACCAAATGTGATGCTATGGCGATAAGTGCAGGAAACGTACACTTACAGACAAACAAATCCTCTTCTATTGATATGCAAGTCATAAAGAAGATAGAAACCTTAACCGAAGTACCATTGGTGCTTCACGGAAGTAGCGGTATCGACGATACACTTAAAAGAACGATAGCAAATACAACGAATGTTTGTAAGTTTAATATCGGTACTGAACTTAGAAAAACTTTTGGCGATACTTTAAGAGAGGAAATTGTAAAAGATCCAAATACTTATGACCGTATTAAATTAATCAATTCAACTATCCCAAGATTAAAAGAAGTAACAAAAAAAGTTTTAGAGAATATTTCAAAAATTTAATCATTAATGATTAAATCACACACAATTGAAAATAAGTTTTTAAGAGTTAAGACTCTTAATATTGGTGCTACATTATTTGAAGTTTTTTATAAAAAGAAAAAAATTAATTTAATTCTTAATTTAGGAAATATCTCATCATATAAAAATAATAAAAATTACTTAGGCGCAACATGTGGCAGGTATGCAAATAGAATAAAAAAAGCTCAATTTCAGATCAAAGGAGTAAATTACAAATTAACTAGAAACGAGGGAAAAAATATATTACATGGAGGTAAAAAAGGGTTTGACTCAAAAATTTGGCAAGTTAAGAGCTTCTCTAAATCTCATATTAGCTATTATTGTATATCACCAGATAAAGATCAGGGTTTCCCAGGAGAATTATATTCCAGTTGTGATTACTCAATTGTAAATTCGACTCTCAAAATCAATATAAGTGCACAAACATCAAAAACTACTCACGTTAATTTGGTAAATCACGCCTATTGGAATTTAGATAAAATTAAAAAAGATATTTTTGATCACCACGTCCAAATCAATTCAAATCATTACTTAGAAAATGATAGAGAAAATATACCAACTGGTAGGGTAATGAGTGTAAAAGGAACACGTTTTGATTTTAAAAAATCAACTAGGTTACGTGATAAATTTACTAATAAATTCAAGGGATTTGATGAAAATTTTATCGTAAAAAAAAATTCTCGGTTTGTAGCTAAAATACAATCACCAAAAAGCAATATATCCCTAAAAATTTTTTCAAATCAACCTGGTGTTCAATTCTATACTGGTCAACATTTAAAATATTCCAGTAATCGTATTAAAATTAAAAAATATCAAGGTATGTGTTTTGAAACTCAGGGTTTTCCAAATGCACCTAATAATCGAAAATTTCCTTCAACGCAATTAAACCCATCACAAATTTATAAACAACAAATAAAGTTTGAAATTGGAGAAATTAAATAATTATTCGGTTTTTTCTCTTAATTTTATATTCAATGTATCAAAAAATATTTGAGGAACACTAAAAGCAAAATTATTTAAAAAAGCAACAGAACTAACTTGTATTTGATTTCCATCTAGCAATGGATCTATAAACTTTGATATTTGAACTTTGTCATCGACATAATTCCAATCAAAAGTAGCATGAACACCTTTACCCTCTATATCATAAAAATTTACAAATATTACAGTTCCATTATTGAGTGTAAACCTAGTTTTTAAGTCTGGAGAGTTAGGTAATTCTGACTTAAGTATAAAGCCATTATGTTGAAGATCAGTTAATATATTTTGAGCATCAATAATTTTATCATTATCAATTTCATTAAATTGAGAGGTTAAATTTGTGTGTTCTAGCTCTCCTTCTTTCATACTTAAGTTAATCATATTTTGATTATAAATTTGAATTGATTGAATTTGAGATTTACCGACATTTATTAAATCGGTGGGTACCCAATAGAAATCAGATACATCGGCGGTTAAGTTTGTTGAAACCAAATAAGATTGATTAGACTCAGGAGCCTTTATGTAAGATCCTGGGATATTGTAATTATAAATACCAATATCTAGTGAATATAAGACCTCATCGTCTTTTGATTTTAAAATTAATTGCATTTTATTTTCATCATCTAGACCCAATTTGTATAAAAGATCTTCACGATTAGTTTTAGCATCTAAAATATTTGCTTCACGAAGTTGAATAAAAAACCTACTTAAAAGCTCAGTATTTGCCGGAAAATTATTTGAGCTTGAAATAAGCCATTGATTATCAATGATTTCAATGACTGATTTTCCATTTTGATTAGAAAATTCAATGTATGCAATTTCTGGTAAAACTTCATCAAAACTAGGAAACAATACTTCAGATGATGACTTGTTAGAGATATTTTTGCCATCAAAATACATACCAAGAGCAATAATTAAAAATCCAAACGATATTAAAACCAATATTTTTAAATTTTTAATATACATTTATCTGCTTTTTCTTTTTCTGATACCGAGTTGTCTTGGAATAAAAAACATTAGTAGAATTAAAAGAACAGGTATTAAAAAAGTATTTAATATGTTTATTTGATTTGCTAATCGATCTATGTCTTTACTTAAATTTCTTCTAACTTCTCTTAGTTGTTTACGAGTATTTTCTACTTGTAATTGAAAATTTGCTAATTCCATTAATTGTTTGTCAGATAAATTGACACTTTCTACATCTCTACCGCCTGATAAATTTTGAATTTGATTTAATGTATTATCAAGTTGAGCTTGTAATTGCTGTTCCTGTCCTAGATACATCTGCTCTGCTTCTGCTTGAAGTTTTTGAACTACAACAAACGGTCTAAATGGAGCCTCTTTGTTTCTCAGATCAATAAATTCATCATAACCTGTCATTGAGTCAAATACATTTGTAACTAAACTTCCATTATCAGATGTCGCCTCTATAACATTGGTATCTAAAAACTTTTGAATTCTTGCCCAAAAGGCATTTCTTATAAAATCAGCGTCACTAAAAACTACTACACTTATATTTTTTGGGGATATTTCTAAATGATTATCATTTTTAAATTCAAAATCATTAAAATTACTTTTTGCGATACCATTTAATTTTACTCCAAAGTCATAGCTAATTCCTGTTGGCTGAAAATTATTAATGAGCTTAATTGGATCATGTACCTCTTTCATAGGTAGATCCATTGTTACCTCACTAGATGACATAATAGGTGTGTATGAAATTTCACTTTCATCGTTTAATGGGGAAAGACCACCTGGAGACACAAGTCTAATTAAAGATAAACCGTCTCCAATTTCTTCAGCTTGATTGATGAACTGTCCTCTGACTTCAGGCCAATTCAATTTCAACATAGTTTGCAAAGATGTATTTTCAGTTATGTTTTGTTGTGTCTGCAGTCTTGTTGCTTGAGCGCCATCTAAAATAACATTGCTATTATAGTTAATATTGAGGGTTTTTAAGACATTTTCTAAATTTGATGATTTATTTGAATGGTCATTTTTCTCAAAAAATGGATCAACAAAAATAACTGATTTTCCCCCATTCAAGATGAATTGTTCAACTGCATATTCAGTTTTGTCACTAATATCAGAGGGGTGATAAACTATCAATAAGTCTATACCTTCAAAACTCTCTACGTCTGTATCTAAAAACTCAAAATCATAAAAATAACTAAGCTCCTCAAGTATTGTGTATTCTCCTTGTCCAAGTTGATTATTTGGCATCATTGGTGGTGTAGTGTCCACCCATGATAAAAAACCAATCATTGGTTTTTTTGATCTATTAAGTTTGTATACAATGTCAGTTAATTGTTTTTCTAATGTGCCAGCTTTTGAGGGATCAAAAAAGGGAACAGTTTCTATGTCATCTGTTGTATTTGAAGCAATTAATCCAAAATATACTTTGGACCCCTCTTGATCTATAGGAAAACCTTGCACACCATATCTATTTACATAATCTTCATCATCTGAATAAGGCTCTGGTTCAATAAAGTTTAATTCAATTTTACCTGAAGCTAGATCTGAATATCTGTTTAATAGACCTTGAACTTGATTAGCATAATTTTGAATAATTGGAATATTTTTAGACAAGTCTCTGCTATACACAAAAGTAATTTTTAATGGCTCTTCTATTTCGTCTATAACTCTCTTAGTACCACTTGAAAGAGTAAAAGTTTTGGTAGAGGTAAAATCAACTCCTAAATTAAAATTGATTTTTTGGATTATAAAATTAAAGGACAAAAATAAAATAACAGTGCTTAGTATAGATATTATAAGATAGTTTTTTTGTAAAAATTTATTCATTAGTCTCGATTTAAAAATTTTATAATTGTTAAATAATTCCAAAGAGCAATAAAGGATAAAAAGAAAAACAATCCTTTAATTGAGAAGAAACCCGTTTGGATACTTGAGAAGTGAGTCAAAAAGCTAAAACTAGAAATGAGTTCTACTATTTCAATAGGTAAAATCCCAGTTATAAAATTAATCATAAGAGGAAACCCACTTATGGTAAAAAGAAATGAGACTAAAATAGATAAAATAAAGGCAATTATTTGATTGTTAGTTAACGAAGAAAAGAAAATTCCAAGAGAGACATAAGCACCTGCCATGATAATAACACCAAGATATTGGCCAATAATTACAAGGTTATCAGGGTTTCCAAGATAATTTACTGTAATCCAAATAGGAAACGTCAAAACAACTGAGAATACAACAAAAGCCCAAGTTGCAAAAAATTTACTCAACACTATCTTCCACAAAGGAATTGGCAAAGTCATTAATAATTCAATAGTGCCAAGTCTTTTTTCCTCGGACCAACTTTTCATAGTAACTGCAGAGACAAAGAAAATAAAAACCCATGGAATAAAACTAAAAAAAACCGTTAAGTCTGCAACTCCTGAGGAGAAAAACGAGCCAAAATAAAATGTCAAGGACATAGAGGTCAAAATAAATATTGCAGTAAAAATATAGGCGACAGGAGTAATAAAATATAATTTAAGTTCTCTTTTAATTAGCGCCAACATTAGCTTACTAACTTTCTAAATTTTTCATCTAGGGATTTACCAATTTTTTTCTTAAGCTGTGCTGGAGTTCCCTCAAAGACTTTTTGTCCATCATTAATAATAAGACACTTATTACAAACCTCTGGGACTTCATCAAGAATGTGTGTAGAAATTATAATTGCTTTTGTTTTAGATAATTTTTTAATTAATTTTCTTACTTCAAATTTTTGAAGGGGATCCAATCCATCAGTTGGCTCATCTAGGATCAGTAATTTGGGATTATGTATAAGAGCCTGTGCAATTCCAACACGTCTTTTAAAACCTTTTGATAAAGTTTCAATGGGAACATCTTTTACTTCTTCTAGTTGTAGATCATTAATTACTTTTTTGATTGCTGCTTTTGAATTTTTTATATTTCTTACCTGGCAAACGTAGTCTAGGTAAAGATATGGTGAAAAGTCCAAATAAAGTGGAACACCTTCAGGTAAGTAGCCAATCATTGAC
>LULP01001395.1_pt1 | contig 9987 bp, 13 predicted proteins | sample 728111 | NCBI WGS metagenome assembly LULP01 (sample SAMN03860286, study PRJNA289734) | marine metagenome | biome: seawater column; feature: ocean; material: water; isolation source: Red Sea water column Station 149 - depth 25m | place: Saudi Arabia: Red Sea | collected 2011-10-15 | depth 25 m
AATTAACTGTCTCTGAAATAGCAGAAAAAATAAAAAAATCTGATTTAAATTCTGTTGATTTATGCAAATTATACATTGAGCAAATAGATAAATTTGAAAAAGATGTAAAAGCTTGGGCTCATTTTGACAAAAAACTACTTCTAGAAAAAGCAGAGGAAGCAGATAACCATAGAAGATCGGGAAAACCAGTAGGCCCTCTCCACGGAATTCCGGTAGCACTAAAAGATATAATTGGCACATATGATATGCCAACTGAGTGTGGAACTGTTTTAAGAAAAGGTAAAACTGAGTCTCAAAATGCTGAAATAGTAGACTTATTAAAATCTGCTGGAGCCCTTATAATGGGTAAAACAAATACATCGGAACTAGCATTTCTTGCTCCCCCAGAAACTAGAAACCCTCATGATTATTCTAGAACTCCAGGTGGATCATCTAGTGGATCTGCTGCAGCAGTAGCTTCTTTTATGGCTCCGCTTGCAATTGGTTCTCAAACAGGAGGTTCAGTGATTAGACCAGCGTCTTACTGTGGTGTCGTTGGTTACAAACCGAGTTATGGATTAATTTCACGTAATGGAGTTTTAAGAACTTCGTATAATCTTGACCATATAGGAGTTTTCGGAAGAACTGTAGAAGATGTTGCTTTACTTGCAAAAGTGTTAATTAAAAAAGATTCTTACGATAAAGCGACCATACATTACTCCTCAGAATTTATGTTAGATGAGTGTAAAAAAGGACCTATGTTTGATCCAAAGTTTATTTTTTATAAGACAGATAGTTGGAAGAAAGTCGATAAAAAATCCAGAGAGGCATTTGAATTTTTTATAAAATCTTTTAAAAAAAATATTGAAGTATTTGATACTCCTTCATACTTTAAGGATATAGACAAATACCACAGATTAATACATGAAACTGATTTAGCTAATAACTTTCAAGTTTACTACAAAAAATCAAAGTCAAAACTTTCAAAGGAAATGCAAGTAGCTATCTCAAAGGGGATGAAGCATTCTGCTAAAGAATATCTAGATGCTGTTGACTTTATGGAGAGAAGTTATGAGTCTTATAAAGAGGTATTTGAAGATTATCATGGAGTGCTAAGCCCATGTAGCACAGGTGTAGCCGACAAAGGTTTAAAGAGCACAGGTAGTGCTGATTTTAATAGGGTATGGTCGTATATGCATACACCAGCAATTTCTCTGCCTTTACTTCAAGGAGAAAATAATTTACCATTAGGTGTCCAATTAGTTGGTGACAGGCATGACGATAACAGATTTTTAGGTGTAGCTAACTGGTTAGAAAAGGAAAGCAAAAAATTTAATGAATAAAATTACAGTTATTATTGGTCTAAGTTTTGCAATATTTTTTTTAGTTGGACTCGCAACAACACTAACAAGATCTATGATGATTGGTTTTTTGGATGTTTTGCCAGTATACATCTTAATGGGTATAGCCATAGTAATGATGATATACGAATCTTTTTTCGATAAATCATAACACGTTTCGTGATCAAAAAAGAGCTTTTAGCTTATTCTTTATTAGTAATTCAACCAATATTTATGGCAAGTAATCTTATAGTTGCAAGAGGTGGAGTTGAATTTATACCGCCAATATCTCTTGCCTTTTGGAGATGGTTAACAGTTTTTTTAATTCTGTTAACTTTTAATTACACAATTTTCTCTAAAAAAAAAATTATACTTAAAGAATTTAAGAAATTATTTTTTTTGGGTTTCATGGGATGTGGAGTTTGTGGGGCTTTCCCGTTTATCGCAGGTCAAACTACAACAATAATAAATATGGGTATAATTTATACTTCTTCTCCAATTTTTATAATTTTAATAAGCTATTTTTTTTTTAAAGAAAAAATGAATTTACTCAAAATAACAGGACTAATATCATGTTTAATAGGAGTTATAATTATTATTATCAAAGGAAATTATTTAGCATTAATTGAATTAACGTTTACCAAAGGTGATCTCTGGATGCTAGGAGCTTCAATTGGTTGGGCTTTATACTCTATATTTTTATTTTACTGGAAGTCATCGCTTAAAGTATTTGAGCGTTTTACACTAATATCTTTATTTGGTGCTTTAAGTTTATTACCTTTTTATTTGACTGAAGAAATTTTTATAAAAAGTACTACGTTTGATACAAACTTTATAATTTGGGTGACATTTGCAGCAGTCTCTCCAGGAATAATTGCATTTTCCTTGTATACCTATGCTCAAAGATATTTAGGAGCAACTACAACTGGTTTCACTTTATATCTTTTTACTGTGTATGGCGCTTTTTATGGAATTTTGTTCTTTGGTGAAAATTTAAAAACTTTCCATGTATATGGAACAATATTAGTATTTTTAGGTGTTTATTTAGTAAAATATAAAAAAAAAAATGTATAAGAAAATTTCAATGATAGTTTTAAATTCTGCTATAGTTTTAACAGTCATTTATCTAGTGGTTGTAATAGTTATTTTTCTTTCACAGAGAAAATTAATGTATCATCCTAATGAAAATAACTATCTTGAGGAAAATCAATTAAATCATAAAATTGAAAAAGTTTATATAAATTCAGATTTTAAACTTTTAGGCTGGCATCATATAAAAAATAAAAAATTTAAAACATTACTTTTTTTTCATGGTAATGCAGGAAATCTTCAAAATAGAATTTATAAATTAAACGATATTTCAAAACTTGATTTAAACTATTTGATCATAGCTTACAGGGGATTTAGTGGTAATAAGGGTGAGCCAAATGAAATCGGTCTTTACAAAGATTCTGAGGCAGCAAAAAAATGGCTGAATAATATTGGTGTATCTGACAAAGACATAATTTTATACGGTGAGTCGTTAGGAACAGCAGTGGCTGTTGATTTAGCATCAAAACATAATTTTGCAGGAATAATTTTAGAGTCGCCTTTTACATCAATGGTTAAATTATCAAAAATATATTATCCATATTTGCCAGTAAAAATACTTTTGAAAGATAAATACGAATCGATAAAAAAAATTGATAAAATAAATTTTCCTAAAATGGTAATGCATGGTGACAAAGATAAAATTGTCCCTTTCAGCATGGGAAAAGAAATGTTCGAAAAGTTTTCTGAACCCAAGTTAAGTTATTTTAGAAAAGGTGATGATCATATGATGGAATTTGATGAAGAGTTGTTAGAAAAAATTAAAAATTTTTTAAACATTATATAGTGATCAATTAAAATTAATGAAATTTTTAGAAAAACTTTCACTATCAAAGATTTGAAGATCATCTTCTTTTTCACCAAACCCCAAAGCGATAATTGGTAACTGAAATTTTTTAGAAACTGCAATTAAAATACCACCTTTTGCTGTACCATCAAGTTTGGTCATAATTAACCCTGTGATTGGTATAATCTTATTGAATTCTTCGACTTGATTTATAGCGTTTTGACCAGATGTAGCGTCTAAGACTAAAATTACATCTTGTGGCGCTTTCTCATCTATTTTTTTTATTACATTTCCAATTTTTTTAAATTCATCCATTAAATTTTTTTTATTTTGCAATCTACCCGCTGTATCTATTAAAGTAATATCTATATTATTGTTCTTTGCAAACTCCATAGCCTTATAGGCAACGGATGCAGGATCACTTCCTGGTTCAGACTTAATTATTTCACAATTTAATTTTTTTGACCATCTCTCCAGCTGACCAATTGCTGCTGCTCTAAATGTGTCACAAGCTGCAAAAATTACTTCATTATGATTTGATTTATAAAGTTTTGACATTTTTGCAATTGTTGTGGTTTTGCCTACACCATTTACTCCAGAGATAAGAACTGCTTTCCTCGCTTCAGTTTTACTAAAAAAATTTTTGTTTTCTAAAGGTTTCAATAAAGAGTTTATATAATTATTTATAATATTTTGAATCTCTTCAAGTTCGTTCTTACTCGGATCAATTTTACGGTTAGAAATTTCCTCTCTAATTTCTGAAGATGCTTTTACCCCTACATCTGATTGGATCAAAAATTCTTCAATTTTTTCTAATTCTTTATCACCAATTTCTTTGTTAATTATGATTTCTTTAATACCTTTAGAAAAATTTGAAGTAGTTTTTTTTAAACCGTCTTTAAATTTTTTAAAAATATTTATCATAGGTTTAAATGAATTTTTTCTATATTAGATACATTTCCTTCCATAAGGATATTTCCATCAATGTCCTTATTTATTTTGATCTTTCCTAATTTGAATTCAATTTCAGTAGGATAAATTGAAACTTTATTTATTTCACCTTTCAATATTCTTTGTATCTACTTCTTTTGCTAAAGGTATTTCATTCCAATTTGTTTTAGGAATTCCAATATTAGTTTGGATATTATTCTCATTTAAAATTTTAGATTTTAGAATACCGCTCTCCGTTTCAAATGTGATTTCACTTTTAGCATTTTCTTTTGATAAAAGGCTTGCTACACATCTCGTGCCGTTACCACAAGCTGCTGAGTCGGATCCATCAGAGTTTTTAAAAATTAAATAAGCATCAACTTTTTCACTTTTTTTAACTAAAATTAGTTGATCGCAACCAATTTTTTTTCTGTCACAAATACTTTTTATTTGAGACTTATTTAATTCAAAGTCACTATCTCTTTGATCGACAATAACAAAGTCATTTCCTAAACCATCCATTTTATATGCTTTAAAATCCATATATTTATACTTAACTTATTTATTGACTTTTTGAACCTCTATTATAGTTTCTCATCACTTCCGCAAAAAAACAGCATTTTGCGGTGTCTTTGGAAACAAAGAGATCGACACCAGTCAGCGAGGGTTCGCCCACTGGTGCGATGACTGCTGGATTAAAATATGTTTGAAAATTTAACAAATAAATTCGAGAGTATACTCGAAAAATTTAAAAAATCACCATCACTTGATGAAGGTCAGGTTGACGATGGTTTAAGATTAATAAGACAAGCTCTATTAGAAGCAGATGTTTCTTTAGACGTCGCAAAAGAATTTATTAATAATGTTAAACCGAAAGTTTTAGGTAAAGAAATTCTAAGATCAACAGCTCCTGGGCAGATGGTTGTAAAAATCGTATATGACGAGCTTGTAAATTTATTAGGAACAAAAAATACTGAAATTAATCTAAATTCAGTCCCACCTGTCCCAATAATGATGGTTGGATTAAGACCAATTAAAAGTTCTTGGCGAGCAAAATAATATTCAAACACTACCAATAATAGATGGTCAAACACCCACGGATATTTGCAGAAGAGCCTTAACAGCTGCAAACCTTAATGGCTCAGATGTCATTATTTTTGATACTGCTGGAAGAACACAAATCGATTTACAGATGATGAGTGAAATAAAACAAATAGAGGAAGTCATAAAACCAACTGAAACAATACTGGTCGCTGACTCACTAACTGGTCAAGTAGCTGCTAATGTGGCAAAGGAATTTGGAAATACAGTAAAACTTACAGGAATAATTTTAACACGTGCTGATGGAGATGGAAGATTTATAGAAAAACTAGGATATTTCAATCCACTGTTACCAAAAGATAAAAAAGATAGAGTAGGTCTTGAAAAAAAGGACAATTTTCACTAGATGATTATTTAACACAATTAAGACAAATGAAAAAAATGGGTGGTATAGAGGGAGTAATGTCTTTTTTACCAGGTGTCTCAAAATTAAAATCACAAATGGATCAAGCAGGAGTTGATGAAAAAATTATAACCCAAAATGAGGCAGTAATATTGTCAATGACAAAACAAGAAAGAGATAATCCTAAAATAATAAATGGATCAAGAAAAAAAAGAATTGCTAATGGCTCTGGTACAGATATAGCCACTATCAATAAATTGTTAAAACAATTTAAAATGATGTCTGACATGATGAAAAAAATGTCAAAAGGAAACACAAAAGGGTTAATGGATAAAGGATTACCACCAGAACTCTTCAATCAATTAAAATAATAAAGGAGAAAAAATGTTAAAACTTAGATTATCAATGGGCGGTACAAAAAAAAGACCAGTATATAAGATAGTTGTAGCAGACAGCAGATTTCCAAGAGATGGAAGATTTATAGAAAAACTAGGATATTTCAATCCACTGTTACCAAAAGATAAAAAAGATAGAGTAGGTCTTGAATCTGAGAGAATTAAATATTGGTTAAGTCAAGGAGCAAAACCAACTACTAGAGTTGCAAGAATTTTAGGGGAGAATAAATTAATTGAAATGCCTGCAGCTGGTAATAATCCCAACAAAGCTATTCCAAAAAAAGATAGAAAAAAACAAGATGCTGGTGCTGAAAAAAAAGAGGATAAAAAAACTGATGCTCCAAAAGAAGCTCCAAAGGCAGAGGAAAATAAAAAATAATGTTTCAAGTAAAAATATTCACTTTATATCCAGACTTTTTTCCAGGAATTCTAAGCAAAGGTATCTATGGAAGAGCAATTGAGAAAAGTTTGTGGAACTTGGATGTAATCAATATTAGAGACTACGCAAAGGATAAGCATAAAACAGTAGATGATACTCCTTACGGAGGTGGTGAAGGAATGGTTTTAAAACCTGATGTAGTTGCAAAAGCACTAGATCAAAATATAAAAAAAAATGAAAAAATTATTTACTTAACACCTAAAGGAAAGACTTTTGATCAAAATAAAGCAAAAAAATTTTTGAACGAAAAAAAAATAAATATTCTTTGTGGTCATTTTGAAGGAATTGACCAAAGAGTCATAGAGTCCAGAGGTATTGAAGAGATAAGTATCGGGGACTACATCTTGTCAGGTGGCGAGACAGCTGCATACGTAATTTTGGATAGCATATTAAGACTTGTGCCAGGAGTTCTAGGAAACGAAAATTCTTACAAAGACGAAAGTTTTGAAAATGGTTTATTGGAGTATCCTCAATATACAAAACCACAAATATGGGAAAAAACACCAGTTCCTGAGGTGCTTTTATCAGGAGATCATAGTAAAATTAAAGACTGGCGTTTATCTCAATCAGAGGCTATAACACGCCACCGAAGACCAGACTTGTGGCAAAAATATAAAAAGAATTAAATTGATAAACATGCAAATGAAAAATATTGAAGAAATAAATAGAGAGAACGTAAAGAAAATCTCAGCCGAAAAAAAATTCCCAGATTTCTTTCCTGGAGATATTATTAAAGTTGGTGTTAGAATTACAGAAGGAAAGAGAGAAAGAATTCAATATTTTGAGGGCGTTTGCATAGCAAAAAAAAATAGAGACATTAACTCATCATTTACAGTAAGAAAAATATCATTTGGCGAAGGAGTCGAAAGAACATTCGCACTCTTTAGTCCAATTGTTGATACTATTAAAGTCATAAGATCTGGAAAAGTAAGAAGAGCTAAACTATACTACTTAAGAGACAGAACAGGTAAATCGGCAAAAATTGCTGAAAAAATTAAAAAGAAAATCGGTATCGATATAGAGACAAAACCTGAGGGAGTAACAGAGGAAAACGTAGTTAAACAGACAACAAAAGATGATAAACTAGAGACACCTGAGGATAAAGAAGCTCCATCTTTAAAAAAAGATGAGAGTCTTAAAGAAGATAGCACTAAAAAGGCTAAATAAAATTAAACTTTTTTTAATGTCAAAAACTTTATACGATAAAATCTGGGAAGAACATTTAGTACATCAGCAAGAAGATGGCACATCTTTGTTATTTGTCGATAGACATTTAATACATGAGGTTACTAGTCCCCAAGCTTTTGAAGGTTTAAGAAATTCTAATAGGAAAGTTAGAAATCCCGAATTAACACTTGCAGTTGCAGATCATAATGTTCCAACTACAGATAGATCTAAAGGTATTGCAGATGAGGAGTCTAAAATCCAAGTTGATACACTAGGTAGGAATTGTAAGGAGTTTGGAATTAAACTTTTTGGAATGTCTGACAAAAGACAGGGCATAGTCCATATTATTGGACCAGAGCAAGGATTTACACAGCCTGGGAACATAATTGTTTGTGGAGATAGTCATACTGCCACTCATGGAGCTTTTGGTGCATTAGCTTTTGGAATAGGTACTTCAGAAGTTGAGCATGTATTGGCAACCCAAACGTTGGTTCAAAAAAAATCAAAAAATTTAAGAATTAGCGTAAATGGTAAATTACCAATCGGAGTAACCTCTAAAGATGTAATTTTACAAATAATAGGAAAAATTGGAACTGCTGGCGGTACAGGTTATGTCATTGAATATGCTGGAGATGTTATCTCATCATTGACAGTGGAAAATAGAATGACAATTTGCAACATGACAATCGAAGGCGGAGCAAGAGCAGGATTGATAGCTCCTGACGAAAAGATATTTAGATATTTAAAAGGTAAACCGATGGCACCAAAAAATGAAATCTGGGATAAAGCAGTTGAATATTGGAGTAAACTTAATTCAGATATTAACGCTAATTTTGATAAAGAAGTTACACTTAAAGGAGAAGACATACAGCCAATGGTTACTTGGGGTACATCACCACAAGATGTTATTACAATAGATGGAAAAGTCCCTAATCCTTCCGATGAAAAAGATAATGACAGAAGAAACTCAATTGAAAGATCTTTAAAATATATGGGTCTTAAACCAAATACATTAATTAAAGATATAAAAATTGATAAAGTTTTCATAGGCAGCTGTACAAATGGTAGAATTGAAGATTTAAGAGATGCTGCAAAAATTCTAAAGGATAAGAAAATTGCATCTCATGTAAAAGCCATGGTCGTTCCAGGATCAGGGTTAGTAAAAGAACAAGCTGAACAAGAGGGTTTAGATAAAATATTTTTAAATTCTGGATTTGAGTGGAGAGAACCAGGATGTTCTATGTGTTTAGCAATGAATGCTGATAAACTTAAACCAGAGGAAAGATGCGCATCAACATCTAACAGAAATTTTGAGGGTAGACAGGGTAGAGGTGGTAGAACACATTTAGTTAGCCCAGCTATGGCAGCAGCTGCAGCAATTTCTGGAAATTTTGATGATGTAAGAAAGTATAAAAATTAATGAAAAAGTTTAATAAATTAAAAAGCATTCCTGCATACATACCAATAGTTAATATTGATACGGATATGATAATTCCTAAACAATTTTTAAAAACTATTAAAAGGACAGGTTTAGGAAAAAATCTTTTTTTCGAGATGAGGTATGATGATGAGGGTAAAGAAATCTCTGACTTTGTTCTAAATAATGAACCTTACAATCAATCAAAAATATTAATCACTGGTAAAAATTTCGGATGTGGCTCATCGAGAGAACATGCGCCTTGGGCACTTTTAGACTTTGGTATTACTTGTGTAATAAGTTCTAGTTATGCAGACATATTTTACAATAATTGTTTCAAAAATGGCATCTTACCAATAACTATCAAAGAGGAAGTAATAAAAGAATTATCTGAATATTCTACAAGGAAAGAAGAAATATCCATAAACTTGGAGGACCAGTCTATAAAATTTGGTAATAATGAAATTAAGTTTGAAATTGATGATTTTAAAAAAAAATGCCTTCTAGAAGGTTTAGATGATATCTCTCTTTCGTTAGCCCAGTCTTCAAAGATTTCAGCCTATGAAAGCAAAATAAAGTCATCGAAGCCTTGGATTTTTAATGATTAAGGTAAAAAAAAGAAAAATTTTACTTTTACCTGGAGATGGTATTGGTCCAGAAGTAATCAATGAGGTAAAAAAAATAATTGAATGGTTTAATAAAAATAGATCGCTTGATTTTGAAGTAGACCAAGATTTAGTTGGTGGGGCTGCGTATGATAAATTTAAAACACCCATTACTGACGAGGTATTTTTTAAAGCTTTAGAATGCGAAGCAGTAATTTTAGGCGCTGTAGGTGGCCCTAAATGGGATAACTTAGATTTTTCTAAAAAACCAGAAAGAGCATTACTCAAATTAAGAAAAGAACTAAAACTTTTTGCAAATTTACTACCTGCTATTTGTTTTAAACAGTTAGTTGAGGCTTCTAGTTTAAAACCCGAAATAGTATCAGGACTTGATA
>LULP01000497.1_pt1 | contig 9981 bp, 10 predicted proteins | sample 728111 | NCBI WGS metagenome assembly LULP01 (sample SAMN03860286, study PRJNA289734) | marine metagenome | biome: seawater column; feature: ocean; material: water; isolation source: Red Sea water column Station 149 - depth 25m | place: Saudi Arabia: Red Sea | collected 2011-10-15 | depth 25 m
TTTCAAATTGATAAATTCCTGATTTAGGAGCTCTAAAGTTTACTTCCCATTTTTTAGAATCAATATTGTTTAATGGGTTAACAGGGTTATTTTCCTTATTAATCTGTCTTTTTATCTTCAATAATCAGATAATTATTAATTCATCGATTGGTACATACTTCGGTTTAGAAATCTTAAGTTTCACATTAGTAATTTATTTATTTTCACGAGTAATACATACCTTCTCAGAAACGGCAAAAGCAATATTAATTTTTAACAATCAAATGAGGAAATATTCGTTACTGGAGCTTGGTAGTGTTTCAGTAAGATTTATTGCCTTAATAATTTTATTGTTAGATGAACCAACCGTAGAAAACTTCCTTATAGCTCAATCAATATATGGAGTTTTTTACGGTTTTTTTGGAATTTATTTATGCGTTAAAGATTTAAAAATCACAAAATTGAAAAAAAGAGATCTTTTAGAATATATTAATGATGTTAAGAGTGAGTATAAAAAGATAAGATATGATCAAATTATTGGATTGATACCACAACATTTTGATGTAATCATTCTTGCGATAGTTTTAGATTTACAAACTGTAGGCATATATTAAGAACTTTAAGATAAGAAGCTTCTTTTTTCAAATACTTGTACCCTTATCTATAGTTTTAATCGCTGTTTATAACTTAATTGGTAAAAATATAATCTTGTTAATTGGTAATGAAGAATTTTTAGATTCATACAATCCAATGTTGATACTTCTCGTGGGATTTATTACCTATTTACTTACATTCTGGATAAGGCAATATTTACTTTTTTATGGTTTGATTCAATTCCATGCTTATGGAAGGATTATTTATTCAATAACCTTTGTTTTATTAGCTCTTTTATTGTCAGAGTCTTATTCCTCATTGGGAATTGCTTATTCACTCAGTGGGGCTATGGTCGTCCAAAAATTATTTGAAATTATAATTTTTAAAACGAAAATAACTAAATTCATATAGTTAAATGAAAAATTATAACCTTTAAATAGAATTTTCATGATTAACATTGAGAGCATGAAAATAGATAAAAATAATATCTATGTAAATATCATTTTTATATCTATTTTTCTAATTTTTCTAGATGCTTATGAAATTTTTTCAATTCCAATATCTTGGATAGGCCAAATATTAGATCTGTTATATGTAAAAAGTAAAATCATTTCTGCTGACCATCTTCCAATTTGTTTTAATTGAGAAAGATAAAGTATTGCCTCTTCATCATTCATATTTTTTATTAATTTTGGATTAAAAGATTTGTTTAAAGTCTTTTTTGCTAAATTCTTAATGCCAGACACCTTTTGACGACTCAGACCACAACTTTTTAATTGAAGTGTGGTTAATTTAGATACTATCTTTGGATTTATTTTATTATTACATTTCTTTTTAAATTTTAAGAAAACAGCGTTTGCAGCAGCAACACTAATTTGTTGACCAATAATACTTTTACATAAGGAAAAAAATATATTTCTTCTAGAAGTAAGAATTATTTCTGATGGACTTTGATAACTTTTAATTAATTTTGCTAATACTTTATCTTTTTTTGATAGGTAATTTTTTGCCTTTTTCCAATATTTTGGAACTTTAGTCATTTATTGTTTTAGAAGTGATTATTTTTTTATTATAAATTTCTCTTCTAAAGATAATCAATGTAGATATAATTACTAATGATGCTCCAAAAAGCGTTTTATATGTGGGCACCTCTCCCCATATGAAGTAACCAAAGACTATGGCAAATAATAAAGCTAAATATTTTAATGGGGTAACAAGAGAAACTTCAGAGTATTTATATGACTGACCCAGCCATAGATTGGCTACTCCACCAAAAATACCAACCAAAGATAAAAATATAAAATCTTTCAAACTTGGCATAACCCATCCTTGTGGAATACTTAAAAAACTTAATAAAGTAATTGATAAAGAAAAATAAAAAGAAATTAACCATACAGGTTCTGTTGTTGATAATTGTCTTAAAGTAATGGCCACATAAGATAAACCTAGACAAAATATTACTGGGAAAACATAATAAATGTTTAATTGGCTTATACCTGGCTCAGTAATAATTAGTATCCCTATGAAACCAACTATTACTGCAAGCCATCTGTAAATCCCTACTTTTTCACTTAATAAAAATATTGATAGGATTGTTGTAAATATTGGTGCAGCAAATGAAATACTAACAACGGTTGCTAAAGGTAATTTTCTTAAAGCTATAAAAATTGCAACTAAAGCAACAAGGCCCGACATACAACGTAAAAAATGTAAACCAGCCCTTTTTGTATAATAAAAATTATGAAGTCTCTCTTTAGGTATTATGAGAAAATAAAATAGTATACCAAAAAATCCTCTAAAAAATAAAACTTGTCCTATTGGATAATCAACCGACCACTTAACAATTATGTCCATTAATGAAAATGCACAAACAGACATAAACATGTACAAAAAACCCAATTGATTTTTACTTAGCATACGAATAATTTGTAAATTAATTTAAATCTTTATCAATGGAAATAGCAGTTTTAGCTCTTGGATGTTTTTGGGGACCTGAAATAAAATTCAGTAAAATTGATGGGATAATTAAAACAGAGGTTGGCTATTGTGGAGGTGATAGCAAACAAACTACCTATAAAGAAGTTTGTACAGGAAAAACTAATCATGCAGAGGTTGTTAGGCTCGATTTTGATGAAAAAATGATCTCGTACGAAAAAATTTTAAATATATTTTTTGATATTCATGACCCAACTACATTAAATTCTCAAGGGCCTGATTTTGGGACTCAATATAGGAGTGAAATATTTTATTTAAATGATAATCAAAAAGAAATAGCTGAAAAGGTTTTAAATGAAGTTAATCAAAAATTGTCAGGCAGAGTCGTAACAAAAATATCATTACTTAAAAATTATTGTGTTGCCGAAGAATATCACCAAAGATATTTGGAAAAAAGATAAATGTCATTAGTAGAGACTGAATGGTTGAACAAGAATCTAGATAATGTAAAAATTATTGATTGCTCATGGCATATGCCTTTAACAAAAAGAAATGGTTTTGAGGAATACAAAACCAAGCATATACCCAACTCCATATTTTTTGATTTAGATTCCAATTCAAACAAAAAAACAAATCTTCCCCATATGCTGGTTGATAAATATGATTGGGAAAAAATTGTTTCAGCCATGGGAATTAAAAATAACGATGAAATAGTAATTTATGACAACTCTGATGTAATAAGTTCGTGTCGATGTTGGTATAATTTTATTTATTTTGGACATGATCCAAAATTAGTTCATATATTAAATGGTGGTTTAAAAAAATGGATCAAAGAAATAAGAATAACTACCTCTGATTTACCTAAGATAAATACATCCAAGTATAAGAGCCTAGAAAAAAAAGAATTAGTTAAGGATATGAAAATGATAAATCAAAATATAATTAAACCCAGTTTTAAAGTTATAGATGCTAGAAGCAGGGAAAGATTTGAGGGTAGAGTCGCGGAACCTAGAAAAGGATTAAAAAGTGGAAATATTAAGAATTCTTTTTGTATACCATTCAGTTCCTGTTTAAATGAAGATAAAACATTTAAAAATGTAGATGAACTTAAAAAAATTTTTCATTCGTGTTTAAATGATATTGTTGACAAGAATATAGTTTTTTCTTGTGGATCTGGAGTTACTGCGTGTGTTTTGGCACTAGCTTATTCCCTAATAAATGATAAATATCTACCTTGCATTTACGATGGTTCTTGGGCTGAATACGGATTAATTTAGGAGTATGAAAAGATCTACAAAAACAATATCAATAATTTTAATATTTTTTCTTGTTATTGCAGCTGTAATTATTTCAAGAACTTTAATAGCCAATCATTTTAAAAAAAAATTTAGTAAGATACCTCCTCCTGGAATAATAGTTACAGAGGTGACAAACAAAGAATTTTCAGAAAGAATTGAAACTTTTGGCACCGCAATTTCCAAAAAATCACAAACTTTCAAAATTAAAAAAGACGACCTCCTAGGTGATTTAGAGCTTAAAGATTTTGTAAAAAAAGGAGATAAATTAATAAGTTTAAAGAGTGGAGATATTATTGCACCGTTTGGTGGTGTGCTTGGTTACACAGGGCTTACAGAGGATATTTTGGTCTCGAATAACATATTCATTATTACGCTAGATGATAATTCTGAAATTTACTCAGATATAAAGATTCCTGAAAGTTATTCTGCATCAATAAAAAAAGGACTTCCAGTAGAAGTAAAATTATCAAGCTACAAAGATAAAGTTTTTTCTGGAGAAGTTGATTTTGTTTCAAGTAGAATAAATGCAGACACACGAAGTTTATTATCTAGAATTAAAGTGAATAATTCAAACCAAGAATTAATTTCAGGCTCATTGTTGGAGGTTAGTATAAAATTTAACTTAAGAAATTCATTAAGCGTGCCCGATACGAGCGTGATGATTGAAGGTGATAAATCATATGTTTATAAAATTAATGGTTCAAATATTGCTAATAAAACTGAGGTAAAGACAGGATTAAGAAGTAATAGAAATATTGAGATAATCTCTGGACTTGATGAAGGAGAAACTGTTGTAGCTGAGGGCCTTAAAAAAGTTAGACCCAACGGTAAAATCAAACCTATTACAAAATAAATGTTTATCACTGAATTAAGTATAAAAAGACCTGCGGTATCATGGGTAATGTCCCTAATACTAATTATTTTTGGATTATTTGTATTTTGGAAATTACCAGTTAGAGAACTTCCTGATGGTATTCAACCACCTGTAGTTCAAGTACAAGTAAATTATAACTCAGCATCAGCGTCAATAATAGATCAAGAAGTTACTCAAGTTATTGAAGATGTAATAGGGGGTGCTGAAGGAATAAAGAACATAGATTCTAAATCTGAAAATGGCAGGAGCACAATAAATGTTGAGTTTGACACAAGTATAAATTTGGATAACGCTGCAAATGATATTAGAGAAAGAGTTGCAAGAGTTGTTGATAATTTACCTACAGAGTCAGAACCTCCACAGATATTAAAAAGAGCTGCAGGTTTTACAACAACAATGTGGTTATCCTTGTCCTCGTCTACTTGGAGTGATCTTGAATTAGGAGATTATGCGAAAAGATATTTGGTAGATCAATTTTCAAGTGTAAAAAATGTTGGAAGAATATTAGTTGGTGGTCTAAGAGAATTAAGTATTAGAGTTTGGATTGATCCGATTAAACTGGCGGCAAATGATCTAACAATAAATGAAGTTGAAGTTGCAATGCGGGGAGAGAATATTAGTCTTCCAGCTGGAACTCTTGAGGCAGATAACATTGATCTAACGCTTAATTTAGACAAATCCTATAATGATATAGATTCTATTAAACAATTACCGATAAAAAAAACTAATAATAAAGTTATTTTATTATCTGATATTGCAAATATTGAATTTGGACCTGTTTCAGAAAAAACTCTTTTCAAAGCTCAAACTAAAGATCAAATAAATTTGAAAACTGTTGGGATTGGTATTTATGCAAGAAGTGGTGCATCAACAGTTGAGCTTTCAAAGGATATTAAAAAAAAGATAATTGAAGTAAGAAAATCTTTGCCTGAAGAACTAGATTTAAGAGTCTCATTTAATAGAGCTAATTATGTGGAGGCTGCAATTGAGGAAGTATACAAAACCTTGGTTATAGCGTTTGTTTTGGTTGTTTTAATAATCTATTTATTCTTGGGAAATCTCAAAGCTGTAGTTGTGCCAGCTATTGCACTTCCGGTAAGCTTAATAGCCTCTTTTTTAGGTCTTTATATTTTTGGTCTATCAATAAATATTTTTGTACTTTTAAGTTTTATATTGGCCATAGGCATAATTACGGATGACTCTGTAATCATGACAGACGCGATATATAGAAGAATAGAAAATGGAGAAACACCGCTTGTTGCAGCCTACAAAGGATCTAAACAAATATCATTTGCAATAATCGCAACAACACTAATTTTGGTTGCTGTGTTCCTTCCGCTAATATTTATTGAGGGAATTTCTGGGACATTATTTAGAGAAACTGCAATTGCATTGTCATTTTCAATAGTAATTTCATCTTTTGTAGCATTAACACTGTCACCAATGCTTGCTAGTAAATTCTTAAATAAAAAAAGCTCAAAGAAAATTTTTATACAAAAATTTGAGAAAGTTTTTTTAAATTTTGCTAAATTTTACAGAGAAACTTTAGATATTATTGTTCACAAAACTAAATTGGTTGGTATTTTTATAGTCTTCATAATTATTTCTTCTATCTTATTATTTAGTTTTTCAAAAAAGGAATTATTGCCTATGGAAGATCGCGGTGCTTATTTAATTATAGGAGCCACTGATGAGGGAAGCTCTTTTGAATATACACAAGAACAGGCGCAAAAAGTTGAAGCTAGGTTAATACCGCTTTTACAATCTGAAGATAGTCCTTACTCAAGATTTATTATGCGAGTACCTGGATTTGGAAATTCAGCAAACTCATTTAATAGTTTTATTATAATTGCTCTTTTAGATGATTGGAAAAAAAGAAAAAAAGGACAACAGGTGATATTAAGAGAGGCAATTGGAAAAATTGTTACTCTCCCCCAAGCCCTGGCTTTTCCCATATCTCCACAATCCATAAGAGTTTCTAATTACAATAAGCCAGTGCAAATGGTTATTTATGGTAACAGCTACGAAGAACTAGAAGAAATTCAAACACAAATAATTCGAAAAATTAGATCTAATAAAAACCTCTCAAGAATTGAATCTGATTACAATAGAAATAAACCCGAGGTAAAATTAATAATTAATAAAAATAAAGCTAAAGATCTTGGGGTCTCCACAAAAGCTATTGGAGAAACTCTAGAAACTCTTTATGGTGGCAAGAGAATTACTACTTTTAATAAATTAGGTAGAGAATATCCAATTATTGTCCAACAATATTTGTCAGATAGGAGAAATAAAGAGGGAGTTTCAAAGATATTTGTACGTTCCGACACTACGGGAAAACTAATCTCACTTGCAAATTTAGTAAGCTTTAAAGAGGAAGGCTCTGCAAAAGAATTATCAAGGTACAACAGACAAAGAGCAGTAACAATATCTGCAAATATTAATGAAGGCTATACATTAATTGAAGCAATAAGATTTTTTGAAGATGTAATGAAAAATTTAGCCCCAAAAAATCAAATTACCTGGAAAGGAAAATCTGAGGAAATTAAAGAGACAAGTAATGAATTGTTTATAATATTTATTTTATCTTTACTAACTGCTTATTTGGTAATGGCTGCAACCTTTAATTCTTTTATTCATCCATTTATAATTGTTTTAACTGTTCCATTAGCAATATTTGGTGGATTAGTTTTCATATTATTTTTAAACAGTTCTGTGAATATTTTTTCTCAGATTGCTCTCATCATTCTCATAGGTATCTCTACAAAAAATAGTATTTTAATAGTCGATTATGCCAATCGAATAAGAACTACAGGCAAAAATATTGAGTCAGCGATAAAAGAGGCATGCTCAGTAAGGTTTAGACCAATCATCATGACATCTTTAAGTACTATGATTGCAATGATGCCACTAGTTATAGGAAATATTGGACCGGGTGCTGGTGAGGGTTCAAGATTGGCTGTGGGTTCAACTATTCTAGGTGGAATGATTATTTCTACATTTTTTACATTATATATTACTCCATCAATGTACTTAGCTTTAGCTAAAAATACAAAGAGAATGGATGAAGTTGATTTAGAATTAAAAAAAGAATTATCTAAAAAATAATATATTTATTTTTATTAAGAGATTTACTGCACTCTAATAATTGTCTTTTATAAAGACCAGCTTGTTTTTCCACTTTTTTAGCTAATCCAATTACCTTCTTGTTCTTTCTGTAATGTTTGAAATTCCCCCAGCCCTCATGGTAAGCAAGATACTGCTTGAAAGCATCTTTTTTTGAAATTTTTAAAATTGTTTCAGTTTTATTTGTATACCAACCAATAAAGTCTACACTATCTTTAAATCTTGCTCTTGTGGCTAATTTATTTCCAGTCTCTTTTTTATATTGCTCCCATGTTCCTTTAACGGCTTGTGAGTAACCGAATGAACTTGATGGTCTTTTATAAGGAATAACTTTAAAAATTTTTTGTCTTGCAGGTTTTGCTAACCAATCGAAGTCTGACTCCATTTTTATAATTGCAAGTTGAATGTAAATCGGAGTGCCCCATTTTTTTTCAACTTTTTTTGTGTGCTTATACCAAAGATATCTCTCGTTAAATATTGAGCAACTATTTGAAGTATTTGATGGAATTGATGAACAACTTGTTAACAAAAAAAAAAATAAAATAATTAATTTATTTTTTAAATAAGCCATATTTATTTATAATTTTCTTAATGAAAATTACAACTATCACTCCAAATATATTTCCGAAAAGGTCTTGCCATTGAAAACTTCTTTCGGGTATTAATAGGTGAAAAACTTCTAGAATTATCGATAATACGAGCAAGTAGATTATTAATATTTTAGTTTCGTTAAATTTATAAAAGGTAAAAAAACCTACCATTGATAACAAAATGAAGACATAAAAATGATTCGATGATATTATAAAGTCACGTGTTATTTGAGGTTGCATTTTAATATCACCATGTAGAAAAAAACCAATCAAACTACCTGGAAAAATATATAAAAAAATCAGACAAAAGTTCAGAAAGTAAAAAATTATTTTATATTTAGAAAAAAATTTTATCATTAATTATATAGTTTTATTTATAAATATATTTTAAAAATATAATATGAGTTTTTTAATTCTTGTAAGACATGGACAAAGTACTTGGAATCTTGAGAAAAAATTTACAGGATGGGTTGACGTAGATATTACAGAAACAGGAAAATCTGAGGCTAAAAAAGCGGGTCAACTTATTAAGGAACAAAACCTTAAAATAAACTATTATTATTCATCTGTACAATTTAACGAGAGACACTATGGAGCTCTTACTGGCTTAAATAAGATAGAAATGGCAAAAAAAATTGGTGAAAAAAAAGTACACGAGTTTCGTAGATCTTGGGATATGAAACCAGATGCCCTAAGTAAAGAAAGTCCACACCATCCTAGTAACATAAGTACTTACAAAGATGTTCCAGAGGAGCTTATTCCAAGCACAGAGTCTTTAAAAGATACTTACGATAGAGTCGTCAAATTTTTTGAGGAAGAAATCCAAGAAAAATTGAGAGATACTAACATTTTAATTTCAGCCCATGGCAATTCTATTAGAGCTTTATGCAAAAAACTTTTTGAATTAGATAATAATCTGATTTCAAATCTAGAAATACCTACAGGAAATCCTTTATTGATAGAGTTAGACAATAATTTGAAAATCACAAAATGTGAGTATCTTGATAAAGAGAGGGCTAAAGATCTTTTAGTTTTTTGAAAGTCTCTAAATTAGTTAAATGATAGAATTTATTTGTACTTTCATATCCATTAAGTTGATTCTTGTTTCGTAATTCTTTCCATAATTCTAAAATTGAAAAATTTTTTAAAACGTAATTTTCAAACAAACTTTTATTGAAAATTTTACAACCAATATAAATAAAATTATTATCTTCACCTTTTTGCAATAGATTATCTTTTAATTTAAAATCTCCATTAAAGCTCTTATCAAAACTTAGTTTCTTATCTGCAACTAAAAGAATGCAACTCAATTTATTAGAAAAATAAAAATCTTGCATTTTATTTATTTCATTAACATGTTTATAGTTCCACAAAGTATCAGGATTAAAAACTAAAAAATCTTGATCTGTGGTATTTTTCACTAAATTCATTATACCACCGCCTGTATCCAAAATATTCTTTCCATCTTCTTTAATCTCAATATCTACCTCAAAATTTTTCATTTTAATAAATTCATTTATTTGATCTCCAAGGTGAAATGTATTTATAAGAATCTTTTTTATACCAAGTTTGGAAATTACATTAA
>LULP01000760.1_pt1 | contig 9955 bp, 15 predicted proteins | sample 728111 | NCBI WGS metagenome assembly LULP01 (sample SAMN03860286, study PRJNA289734) | marine metagenome | biome: seawater column; feature: ocean; material: water; isolation source: Red Sea water column Station 149 - depth 25m | place: Saudi Arabia: Red Sea | collected 2011-10-15 | depth 25 m
CATATAGTCCTAGTGAGCATATCCAATGTCTCGCTATGAACATGTATCATGAGGCAAGAGATCAAGGTACGGCAGGGGGACTTGCTGTATCTGCTGTTGTTCTAAACAGAGTGAATGATGATAGGTTTCCAGATAGTGTCTGTGAGGTTGTTCTCCAAGCTCAAACTAGACCATCTTGGCGAGATGGAACTCCTACCCCTATCAGAAATAGATGCCAGTTCAGTTGGTATTGTGATGGCAAATCTGATGAAGTGAAGGACAAAAAAACTTATCAAAAGATACTTGACTTTGCTCGTCTAATCATGCATAATGATATACAGTTCGTAGACATAACTGATGGTGCAACACACTACCACGCTGATTATGTCAAACCAGATTGGGCTAAGACTAAGACGAGAACCACAGAGATTGGTGATCACATCTTTTATCTAGACCGTGACCCTAAGATTGCCGCACAGATGATGTGTGACAAACATGTTGTCAAGATGATATTGGAGAGCGCACAAATGCTCTGCACCGCACACCGTGTCCTTGACGGTGATGATTATGCTGACCGATATGGTTTATATAAAATGGTTCACAAGAACCATCCTAGCACCATCTGGACTCGTTCTAGTGGGTTGAATTACCTTTGGCTGTATAATCATATGCGTGGTCTTATGCAAGAATACACATATCGTTATGGCAAAATCCATTCTACAGAAAGACTAAACATGGGATTGTCAAGTCGCCCTCAAAATATGGATGAGAACGCTCCTTTTACTGATCCACCACAATGTATGCCGGATTATTGTAAGGGTGAAGACACAGTTCTTGCATATCAGAACTACTATATACTAGAGAAAGCAAGATTTGCAAGATGGAGTAAAAGAGAAACGCCAGTGTTTTTTGTGGAGAAATATGATGCGACGAGAAGGCTACTGGGACTACATGGCTCGACGGCTTAGAGAGGAAGCACCAATGCTGAATAATTCTATACACCGCTCACTTCATTTAAAATTAGATGACCATGAAAAGCGAAGGGTGACAGAAGTTTTTAATCAAGTGGACATTTTGAAGAAAGAGGTTTCGCAGTTACAAGAGAGTTTGCAAAACTCGTATGTAAAAATAAAAGAACTAAGAGCCCAAGTTAATTACTATGAAAAACGTAATGGGCCACAATTGGAGTTTAAGTTTTAATGCCGACATATACATTTTTCAATGAACAAAGTGGGATCGAGTATGACGAAACAATGACCATTGCTGAGATGGAAAAATTTGTCAAAGATAATCCACAGGTCAAACGAGTATGGCACGGGAAGGCACCAGCCATGGTTGGTGACCATTTGATGGGAGTTGGTCCTAAGAATGACTCTGGGTTCAACGATGTAATGAAAAACATTGCCTCTAAACATCCTGACTCGCCTATGGCAGATAAGTATGGTAGTGGTAAGAGCACTAAACGACTACAGGCAGAGAACATTTATAATAAACATAAGAAGAGAAAGTGATGGCAAAAAAAGTTAATAAAGAAATAGGGTTGGATAAACTTATTGACGTTAAACCTCTGACTGACAATCAAAAACAAGTATTCAACACATGGAAGAAAGATAAAAACCAATTCTTGTTTGGGTCTGCCGGAACAGGTAAAACATTTATATCTTTATATCTTGCGTTACAAGAGGTTCTTGATTTAAAAGGTAAAGCAGATAAAGTTATTTTGGTGCGTTCTCTTATCCCTACAAGAGAGATAGGTTTCCTGCCGGGAGATGAAGAGGACAAGGCAGCTTTGTATCAAGTCCCATATCAGAACATGGTGCGGTTCATGTTTGAGATGCCCAATGAGCAATCGTTCAATAGTCTATATGATAAACTAAAGGCACAGGGTTCACTATTTTTCCTATCAACTTCTTTTCTAAGGGGGTTGACATTTGACAACAGTATCATTATAGTAGATGAGTGTCAGAACTTAAACTTTCATGAGTTGGATACGATTATAACGAGAGTGGGCCAAGACTCAAAGATTTGTTTTTGTGGTGATTTTGATCAAACGGATTTACAAAAAACGAATGAAAAAAATGGTTTACACGATTTTCTTAAAATCTTAGAGCAGATGGAAGAATTTAATTGCACAGAATTTAATCTTGGCGATATCGTTAGGTCAGGATTTGTTAGGAGTTATTTGATTAACAAAATCAAATTAGGTATGAACTTTGAGTAATGTATACATAAAACCTACCCAAGAGGGTTGGCCTGAATTTATAATGAGATACCCAGTGAAGGTCAAACCCCTCAAGGGAACAAATGTCGATGCGTTTAATAAACTGTTAGAAAGTGACATAAGGACAGCGGGTGACAGACTTAACCAAAGCACTGCTGCAAAATGTCTAATGACACGTTGGGATATGGATCAACACTATGACTCATTCAAAAAGTTAGGTGAGTTGGTAATTAATCTCGCAAAGACAATGCCACTTGCAAACGCAACAAATGAGAATGGTGATCCGCGACAATATGATTATAAGGTACAAGACTCATGGGGGTTAATTTACACTAAGGGACAAACTTGTAAACCCCACCAACACTGGCCACACGCATGGAGTTTTACTTATTGTGTAAATGCGTGTGAGGATTGTGCTCCGTTAGTCTTTCCAGACGTAAACACTGAATATAGTGTAAAACCACAAACAGGACAGTTAATACTATGGCCTGCTGGATTATACCACTCTGTTCCAGAACAAGAGTGTGGCCATGAAAGAATCATGGCAGTTGGTAATTTAATTGTTGATTGGGAAAAGAGTGTCCAATCTGTAACTGAATATCAACTAACACCTGCCCCGAAAGGAGAATAAATATGAATGTAGATAAACTTAGGGAGCAATTGAAAATTGACGAAGGCTGCGTTTACGAAATATATCTTGACCATCTTGGCTATCCTACATTTGGGATTGGGCATCTTGTTATTGAATCTGATCCCGAAAATGGTCAGGCCGTGGGCACCCCCGTATCCGACGATAGAGTTGACGCCGCCTTTGACGCCGATGTTGAAATAGTATTATCAGAGTGTAAAGTTCTTTATCCAGACTTTGATGATTTACCAGAGGAAGCTCAACAAATTATCGCAAACATGATGTTCAATCTTGGACGACCAAGACTATCCAAGTTTCGTGGTATGAAAGCTGGAGTTGATGCAAAAGATTGGAATCGTGCCGCAGAAGAGATGGTTGACAGCCGTTGGTATGCCCAAGTTGGTAGAAGAGCACAACGCCTTGTAGAAAGAATGAGAGAGATTGAAAGTTAATATGATGACATTTAGTCATGTGTCTATTGAGATACCAGAACTAAAAACTAAGACTCACACCGAAGGGTTATTACCCTTCAATCACCACGGTTCTATCTAACCGTAAGAAAGAAGGATTGTGGGAGTGGCGTAAGCGTGTTGGCGCTGACGTTGCAAACTATGTCGCAAGAACTGCGGCAGCAAGAGGCACAAAGGTCCATCACATGTGTGAGGATTATTTAAACAATGTTCATGTTGATTGGCCTGAGAAATGGAAAGAACATGAGCGACATTTTCTCGCACATTGTTTATTCAATCAACTCAAAGAAAAAGCACTCTGCAATATAAATAATATATACGCACAAGAGGCTGGACTGTATAGTGACAAGTATCAAGTCGCTGGTCGAGTTGATTGTATCGCAGAATACAAAGAAAAGTTGTCAATCATCGACTTCAAAACTTCCACAAAAGAACGCACAGATGATTGGAACGAAAACTATTATATACAAGGTGCCGCTTACGCAGAAATGTTTGGTGAGCGAACTGGCCTGATTGTTGATCAAGTTGTTATCCTTGTCGTTACAGAGGATGGCACTGTTCAAGAGTTCGTGAAGAGCAAGCATGACTATCTTGGGTTTCTGTCTGAAGCGGTCCAAGATTGGAGAAAGGAAAATGAAATACCTACTGACGGCAACAATTATCCTGATTGGATTGATGTTCCCGCAAATAGCACTATCTGAACATGAGAAAAGACAAAAAACTTGGACTGATGGTGATTTAATCACGACTAGAGTTTTATGTAAAACTGAAGATGCTATCTTAGAATTAACAAATGCAGACATGAAAGGTCCAGAAACACTAGTTATGATGGTGATTGGAACTTTAGTAGAGGATGAACAATGCGTGGCTTTACCCTTTCCTGTGACATTTAAAGTTACTAAATCTTTGGTTGAGTATACAGATTTTAGTAAACGCCCCAGTGTGGTTCTTGGTGCGGTAGCACAAAATGGAGATTGGGTTGGATGGATTTTGGCTGCCGGAACATTTGAAACGGGCGGAAAAAAGGACGTATCAATCTAATGAAATGGTTTTTAGTCGCATTTATCGTTTACGCTGAAAATAATCAAATGGACATGAAACTTAACACCGCTTTAAAATTCAATAATTTGGAGCGTTGTGAGATTTATGTTAAAGAGTTCAAACCTATTTTAGAACAAGGACTACGAAGGTCTTTTCCAAAGATGAAAGAGCTATCTTTACTTTGCGTGTCTGGAAAAGAGGCAGCCAAGTTGCGTGAAAAAATGTTAAAAAAGGGATTGACAAAATAATTTACTTATGGTATAAATATAATACAGTTCAATGATGCTGAACGAAAGGCAGACTGGACTTGGGGGCAGTACCCAACGCCTCCACCATGAGTACATTGAGTAACGGTAAAACGATATCTTGGGAGATAGCTACCCAAGAAACTCTAAACGGCAGTGCCAGTGTACTCTTGATGGGGGCGAACTAGGATCGACAGGTGTTGATTAGGAAAGTGGAGAACTGTGGATTGACCGCCTTATAGGTCACTAAAGTAAACGCAAATGATAATTTTGCACCCATGGCACTCGCTGCGTAAGCAGTAAGTGTTCGGAGTTTCGGGGATGTACTTGGCAACAGAAACATCCTCACTATAACATGGAGTGAAGACAATGCTTTAACATGTCTAAAAGATATATACGAGTATAGAAAGAAAGGCGTCTGGCCAAAGACATATGTTTGGTGGTCTTGCCGAGAGACTAAAAACCTCGGCCCGGATTTTTATAGGATGATTACATGCCATTGAACACTTCTAAAACCTTCTCAATGAAAATAGAACAGATAGTTCTTGAAAAGAACATAACCCATATGGAAGCGGTCCTGTGGTATTGTGAACAAGAAGGTTTAGAGCCCGACTCATTAAGACCCCTTATATCAAAAGCACTGAAGGAGAAGATTGAGGCAAACGCGAGAGACTTAAATTTTTTACCAAAATGTGCTCAATTACCTCTTTAGGTACTTGACATATTCGCCGGACTATATTATTATAGTCTTATGTTCAACCCTTGCAATGGAGACTTCAAATGGAAGTAACAGTGCATCTCGACGGTGATCCCGCCGTCCGTGAAGAAGGTTTCTTCGCCTCTAAGGTGTTTGACCTTCAAGACCAAATTAAGGCTCTCGAATTTGAGAATGCTGAGTTGGTCAAATCCAACGAGGAGTTGAGGGAACGAGTAAAGAAACTCGCATCTCGTCAACCAAGTTGGCCAAAAGGATATCGTCCTCGTAGACGATAAGGGATGTGTGCCGGTGTAGCTCAGTTGGTAGAGCAATTGATTTGTAATCAATAGGTCGTGAGTTCGAGTCTTACCACCGGCACCATTTTTATAAGGAGAGACAAGTGAAACAGTTTATATATGATTCGTGGAATGGTGTTATGAATGCTAAACACAATCCACTCCGAAACATTCAAGATTTGCAAGTTCGACATATGGCATTACAGGCCCTTGCGTGGATGTGGTGCATAGCGTTTAGTTTGATGATTGGAGATTTGATGTTCTTTGGAACGTCATTGATCGCACACTCGGCCTTAATTGTGGCAATTGTGATTACGGTGGCAACGTTTGAAACTGCAAAACGCAGACCGCAAACTTTTAACTTTGTCAAGGGATATCACAGCATGGGGCGTAGTCGTGGCGCTGTGTGGATCAATGGTAAAAAGACAATTCTACCAGAGGGTGATCCTGGCGGAGAACACGAATAATGCAAGTTCGTTTGATTAGTTATACAGAATCATATGAAGGTGACGCACTGGCAGTGAAACCAAATGATCTAGAGGGTTTGATTGCATATTGTGCTAGAGTGTCTAATCCAGACAATCAAAACAATTCTGATACATCAGAGAAACTTATTAAATATCTTATCAAGAATAAACACTGGTCACCTTTAGAGATGGTCAATGCATGTCTTGAGATAGAAACAACCAGAGACATTGCGAGACAGATATTACGTCACCGTTCATTTTCATTTCAAGAATTTAGTCAGCGATATGCTGACCCAACAAAAGAACTTGAATTTGTTACCAGAGAGGCTCGACTGCAAGATGAGAAGAATCGTCAAGACAGTATTGAGGTAGATGATAAGTTTTTTCAAATTGAATGGGAGCAAGCGCAAAAGAGAGTTCTTTGGGCGGCAGAGAGAGAATATAAGTGGGCGATTAAAAATGGCATTGCAAAAGAGCAGGCCCGTGCAGTATTACCAGAGGGACTTACTATGTCCCGTATGTATATGAATGGAACCCTTCGCAGTTGGGTTCACTACATAGAACTAAGAAGTGCGAACGGCACACAAAAAGAACATATGGAAATTGCAAAAGCGTGTGCGGTAGAGATCGCAAAAATATTTCCTTTGATCGGAGAGTTAGATTATGACTGAAATTCCTGTATTTCCCGCTGGTGTATTGAAGATATATCAAAACCCAAATCCACCAGATATCCCCTCTATGGATGAGTTTGAATTCAACCAACAAGCAATCGCAAATCCAGATACAACACAATTTGGTAATGAGATGCCAAACATAGTTGATCATGCAGGCCTCGCTGAATTAAAAGATTGGTTCTATGATTGCGTTCAAGACTATCTTGACAACGTGATGACACTAGACTATCGTGAGTTTTGGATACATGAAAGTTGGTTGAATAGTGCAGAGCCCGGTAGTCAGCAGAGTATGCATAATCATGGTAACTCTCTTATCAGTGGTGTATACTATGTTAAGTCCACTCCACAACATCCACCCCTTGTGTTTGAAAAGATGCCTGCAAATAGTGATCCGTTCTTTTCACTAAGAAAACATTACAGCAAGGCAAATGTAAACTTTACAAACAAACTTGCAATGCCTTGTACTCAAGGTTCTTTAATCATGTTTAATTCATACCTATTTCATGGGTTCTCGCAGAACAATACTGATGAGTCGAGGATTAGTCTTGCATTCAATGTTCTCGCAAACCTGTCAGAACGTGATGCATATAAACTTGATTTCGTAAGGAATGAACGCTGGTTGGACGATGCGTCTGTAAGTTACACAGTCAATACAGATGGCGCGTCTGGTAAGATTGACCGAAGGATGAGTAAGTGAGAGCTCTCGTCATAGGTAATGGTGAGTCAAGAGCATGGTTCAGATCGCCACGATGGGTGGCAATGGATGATGTTGTAACATGGGGGTGCAATGCGATATATCGTGATGGTCCTCATTATGTTGACAACCTAGTCGCTATGGACTATGCGATGCAACAGGAGATATATGATTCTGGTTGGTGTAATGAAGATTTAGATTACCTTGGTGTACACAATGCATATTTTGCAAATTGGAACGTTGTGCCATCTGACGTTGCTGATGCCATGTTCATGGGATTTGATATACCAGAGTCTTTCATACACAAGAGTAAAGACAGGACTGATTATTGTGTGATAAATGGTAAGGACCCTGTTACTCTATCAGAGAAGATAGAGGCTGCCATACTACAGTTTCCTAATCTTGATATGGATGACTTGAAACTAAAGATGGAGAAGGACGTTGGTGTATGGATCACATATGTCAACGAGGTAAGAGATGTTGTGATTCCAGTAGAAGGTCATGTTGGATACTCCACTGGAAACACTGCACTGTCACTGGCTTGTCAGTCAGGGGCAGAAGAGGTGTACATGTTAGGGTTTGATCTTAGTGCATATGATAAACCACTAAATAACTTGTACAAGGGAACAGACAATTATTTGCCTGTTTCTGCGAAAGGGTTCAATCCCGTAAATTGGATTGCCCAAATGAGTGAGGTTTTTGATAAGAATAAGAGTGTAACATTTTATTGGGTGGATTGTCAAGTTCATGGCGGACAAAGTTGGCATGGGGCCTCATTAAAAGATTATCATTCTAACGTAAGGTTCTTGACAAAAGACGAACTTTGTGATACTATTAACATACTATAACATACGAAACATACGACGACATAAGGAGATATAAAATGTCATTTGCTGCAATGAAGAAGCAGAATAGTTTGGATTCACTATTGGGTGCTGCCCAGAAAGAATCTGCTCCCCAAGAAAAAAAGAGTTACGTTGATGAGCGACTCTGGAAACCTACGATGGATAAGTCTGGTAACGGATATGCTGTCATTCGTTTCCTTCCAGCACCTACTGGTGAAGACCTTCCTTGGGTAAAACTTTGGAACCATGCTTTCCAAGGTCCAACTGGTCAGTGGTATATTGAAAACTCTTTGACCACATTGGGTAAGAACGATCCAGTGTCAGAGTACAATTCCAAACTTTGGAACTCTGGTGTTGAGACTGATAAGGAGATTGCTCGTAAACAGAAGCGTAAGTTGCAATACTATTCCAACATTTACGTTGTCTCTGATTCTGCGAACAAGCAGAATGAGGGTAAAGTTTTTCTCTATCGTTATGGTAAGAAAATCTTTGACAAGGTAATGGAAGCAATGCAGCCTGCATTTGAAGATGAAACACCTGTGAACCCATTTGACTTTTGGGAAGGTGCGAACTTCAAGTTGAAGCTTCGTAAGGTAGATGGTTATTGGAACTATGATAAGTCAGAGTTCGATGCGCCCTCTGCTCTACTTGATGGTGATGATGAATCGTTGGAAGAGGTTTTCAACAAGCAGTATTCTCTCGCTGAGTTCACTGCGCCATCTAACTTCAAGTCCTATGATGAGTTGAAGACTCGTCTGGACATGGTATTGTCCGGCACTGTTGCTGCGAATACCACAGTGGAAACTCTCATGGAAGATGAACCCACTGCTACAACTTCCGTTGACACTAAAGAGGAGCCTGCTCCTAAGATTAGTGTCGTAGAAGATAATGATGATGACGCAATGTCATATTTTGAGAAGTTAGTGGCTGATGAAGAGGAGTGACGGTCCTTAGGCACTCTTCAGAAAAGGGGGAACTTTTGTTCCCCCTTTTTACATGTAAGCACTTTGTATCGCTGCTTGTGTAGTCGGTTCCTTTGGTTTCATAGCTGTAGATGTTACTGTCGTTGAACTTGAATTAGTTGTTGTTGGTGCGTTTACATTTGGTGCGTTAACAGCAACTTGACCTTTACCACCGGCATTCAGTTCATCTTGTGCGTTACGCATTCTTCGTCTTTCCCTCGCTGCTTCCAACCGTTGTTGTCTTCTCTCTTTTGACGCAGCAATTGCCTTATCGCGTTCCTCTGGAGATCGGCGACGACGGCGGGTGGTTTCGACTGTAACGCCACCGCCTGTGACTTCCTTTTCTAAATCTTTACGAGCCCCCTCGGTATCGGGTTCGGCGGTTGCAGGGGGTTCTGGTGGGTCTGGAATTATTTGACCCGTATCTGGGTCTATTCCAGCAAACTCGTAAACTGAATCAGGTATTGCCTTCGATGCAAGTTTTGAAAGTAAATTCCCTTTAGGGTTGGGTAAAATTTTCCTTAACATATCTTTTATGAACTGTTTTGCCGTATCCATCAGATTACCCAAACCGCTCACTATATCACCAATAAGATCATTTTCACCTGTAAATACTCCAACTATATAATCAACTGCTTTAGATAGTAACGTATACGGTAGCTTTACAATATCCGTTATAAAATCAGTAAAACTAAATGAGTCAAGAAACTTTTCTGCCTCCTCAAATCCTAACATG
>LULP01000806.1_pt1 | contig 9936 bp, 5 predicted proteins | sample 728111 | NCBI WGS metagenome assembly LULP01 (sample SAMN03860286, study PRJNA289734) | marine metagenome | biome: seawater column; feature: ocean; material: water; isolation source: Red Sea water column Station 149 - depth 25m | place: Saudi Arabia: Red Sea | collected 2011-10-15 | depth 25 m
AATTAATTCAAAACTTTCAAAAGGTAAATTTTTTTGGTTTGAAAAAAAAATTTCAGAGGAGAACTATGAGAAAATTATGATGTTGGGTGATAAATCAATAAAACCACATGAAAATCTTATAAGAGTTTATCCACAAAAAAATTTATTTAGTCATATAATAGGACAAATAGATGATGATAACTTGGGGATTTCTGGGTTAGAGAAATCATTAGATGTAGATTTAAAAAAAAATGATAAATCTATTCAACTTACTGTCGATAAAGATATTCAGTTCCTGATAAGAGAAGAGTTAATAAGGTTTAATAAAATATTTAAAACTAAAGGTAGTGCCTCAATTTTAATGGATATTAATAATGGTGAGATATTATCGATTATTTCGCTGCCTGATTTTGACCCAAATCAAAGAGAAAATATTACAGATGTGAATTATATTAATAGAGCAACTAAAGGTGTTTATGAATTAGGTTCTGTTTTTAAAACTTTTACCTTGGCAGCAGCCTTAAATGAAAAGATAATAGAGCCAAATACTGAATTTAAAAATTTAGAAAAAAATATTACTTGTGGAAAAAATAAAATAAGTGAATATGACAAAAAAATTCCCTCCAACTTAACTGCTGAAGAAATATTAATCCGCTCAGGCAACATAGGTTCGGTAAGAATCGGCCAAGCAATTGGGATTGAAAAATATAAAAAATTTTTAAATGATCTTGACTTAATTAACTCAATACAATTTGACATAGAGGAAATGGGTAAACCAATATCCTTTAATTGGGGAAAGTGTAAGCTTGCAACAACTTCATATGGACATGGAATAACTACTACAATTTTACAATTAACTAGCGCTTACTCTACTATTGCTAATGGTGGTTTTAGGATCAATCCAACTCTTATAAAAAAAGAAAAATATGTTAAAGGAGAAAGAATTTTAGAGGAAAATGTTTCATTAAATCTTGTTTCAATATTAAGAAAAATTGTAACTACAAAAGAAGGTACAGCAACTCTAGCTAATGTAGAAGGTTATGAGGTTGCAGGGAAAACTGGTACCGCAGAAAAAATTTTAGAGGGTAGATATTCCCGAAAAAAAATTAATACTTTTGCTTCAGTATTTCCAGCCTCAAATCCCAAGTATAGCTTAGTTGTGATGTTGGATGAGCCTAAAACAAATAGTGAGTACGTTTATAATTATAGAGATGGATCAGGAATAAAATACAAAGGAACTCCTTTTAATACTGCGGGTTGGACTTCAGTTGAAGTTGTTGGTCAAATTATAGAAAAGATTGGGCCTATTTTAGCCACAAAATACGCGCAAATTAATTAACAATGTTATTAGGCAATTATTTTACCAATTTAGATAATAATAAAAAAAAAATTTTTTTCTCAGGGATTTCATTCAATTCAAAAGATATTAAAAAAGATAATATTTTTTTTGCCATAAAAGGTAACCATTTCGATGGAAATAAATTCATTTCTATTGCAATAAAAAAAGGCTCTAAAATTATTATAAGCGAGAAAAGAATTGCAAATCCTCAAAAGGATATTTTATTCATTCATACTAAAAATATAAGAAAACTTTTAGCAGAAATCGCTTTTAAAATTTATAAGAATAAACCAAATAATTTAATTGCTGTAACTGGAACAAATGGAAAATCATCTGTTTCAGATTTTTATTTTCAATTGTTAAAACTTAATAAAATAAAAGTCGCCTCAATCGGAACATTAGGTGTAAAATCGAAAAATATAAGACGAAATTTACAAAATACTACGATAGACCCAATTCGAATGGGACAAATATTATCTAAATTAAAATCTCAAAAAATTAATAATGTAATTATGGAAGCATCCAGCCATGGTCTAACTCAACATAGGTTGGATGGTCTAAAGTTTTCATCTGGTATTTTCACAAATTTATCTCAAGATCACCTAGATTATCATAAAAATTTTAAAGAATATTTTAAAGCAAAACTGTACCTCTTTGAAAATTTGATAGGAAAGAAAGGAAATGTAATAACAGATGAAACATTACCAGAATTTAAAAGAATAAAAAAAATCGCAATTTCTAGAAAATTGAAATTGCAGGTTTTAAATAATAGCAAAAATCAATTTCAAATTTTATCTCATAGTTATAGAGGTGAGAAACAAATATTAAAAATTAGATACTATAATCTAACAAGAAAAATAAGTTTAAATCTTATTGGAAAAATACAATTAAAAAATATTTTAATGGCGATTATTGCAGCAAAAAATAGCAATATAAGTTTAATCAAGATTCTAAATGTTTTATCACAGCTTAAGCCAATAGATGGAAGACTTGAAAAAATAGGTAAAATCAAAAATAGGTCTAAAGTAATACTTGATTATGCACATACACCAGATGCACTTAGAATATGTCTTTCAAACCTTAAAGAGCAATTTCCAAATAAAAAAATAATTTTACTCTTTGGTTGTGGTGGAAATAGAGATCAAAATAAAAGATTTAAAATGGGAAAGATTGCATGTGATTATTCTAACGAAATTTATTTAACAGATGATAATCCTAGATTTGAAGATCCAAGAAAAATAAGAGATGATATTAAAAAGGGTATTCAAGACACTTCGATAAAAGAAATTCCTGATAGAAAAAAAGCTATTTCTGAGGCTATCAAAAATTTAAATACAGGTGATATTTTGTTGGTTGCTGGAAAAGGTCATGAGAAAACTCAAGATTTTGGTAAAAAGAAAATTTATTTTTCAGACAAAAAAATTATTTTAGATTGTATTAAACTTAAGAATACAAACTTATCAAAAAACTTTAAGATAAATATTATTAAAGAATTATCGAAAATCAAAAATAAAATTCCTTTAGTAAAAGCAGATAAAGCAAGAATTAACTCCAAAGAGGTAAATAAGAATGATATCTTTTTTGCTATTAAAGGAAAAAAAAATGATGGAAATAAATATATTGGAGAGGCATTTAAAAATAAAGCATCATTAGTTGTAGTAAATAAAGTTCAAAATAAATTTAATAGCAAACGTCAGATAAAAGTAAGAAATACATTAAAATTTATGACTGAAATTTCAAAAATATTTAGACAAAATATCGATACAAATATTATAGCTATTACAGGAAGTTGTGGAAAAACTACTCTCAAAGAATTATTGGGCAATGTGTTAGGAAAGATTTCTAGTGTTAGTATTTCTCCAAAATCATATAACAATAAATTTGGAGTTCCATTAAGTTTACTTAATTTAAAACATACTGATGAATTTGGAGTTTTAGAGGTTGGTATGGATAAAAAAGGGGAAATAGATAATTTAACAAATATTATAAAACCGAATGTTGGCTTGATAACTAACATAAATTATGCACATGCAAAAAATTTCAAAAATATCAAACAAATTGCTTTAGCTAAAGCAGAGATAATTAAAAATATATTACCCAATGGTTTTGTTGTCTTGAATGCTGATGATAGTTTTTTCAAATTACATAAAAAAATTGCTGAAAATAATAATATTAATGTGATTTCTTTTGGGATTAAAAGTAAAAAGGCAAATGTTAAGTTGTTTAATATTAAAAAAGTTAAAAAGGCATTTAAAATTAAAGTTAAACTTAATGATAAGTTTAAATATTTTATAATTTCTAATAATTTTCAAAGTAATATTTATAATATTTTAAGCGCTTTAAGTGTAATAAGTATTTACAAAGATGTGCTTAAACTTAATGAAAAAATTTTCTTAGATTTTAGAAGTCCAGCAGGAAGAGGAGATCATTCTACAATAAAGATAGGTAACAAAAAAATAAACTTAATTGATGAAAGTTATAATTCTAATCCTCTATCTTTAAAATCAGCCTTAAAAAATTATGACAATATAGATACAAAAAAATATCGTAAATATCTTTTGCTTGGAGATATGATGGAACTTGGTTCACATTCAAAAAAACTTCACCAATCAATAGTTCCTTTAATAAACGAGACAAATATTGATAAAGTATTTGTTATGGGAAAAATGGTAAGAGAAATATTCGATAATATTGTGAAAGTAAAAAGAGGAAGAATTTTAGAAAATAAATCAGGAATTTTTGAATTAATTAAGAAAGATTTCAATAATAATGATTATTTAATGATTAAAGCCTCAAATGCGACAGGTTTCAACAGTATAGTAAATAACTTGAAGGGTTTAAATTAAATGCTTTATCAATTTTTACTAAATTTTGTTGATAGTTTTAGTTTTTTAAATGTATTTAAATATCTAACATTTAGGACTGGTTTATCTTTTTTTACTTCATTAATTATTGTTTTAATTATTGGAGGAACTTTTATAAAACTTTTTTCAAAACAAAAAATTTTAAATCCTATCCGTAATGATGGTCCAGAAGATCATATAGTTAAGAAAATAGGAACTCCGACTATGGGTGGAATAATTATTTTGATTGGTTTGTTAATATCAGTACTATTCTGGGCTGATTTATCGAATTTAAATGTTTTATTTTGTTTATATATCGCAATTTCTTTTGGTTTGCTTGGGGCATTCGATGATTATAAAAAAATAAAGTACAGTAACTCTTCAGGTATCTCATCAAAGTTAAAATTAACCTTTCAAATAATACTAGCAATAATTGGTGTTAGTTTTTATGTTTACTTTAATGACTATCAAGATTTAACTAATCTATACTTTCCTTTTTTTAAAAACCTCATCATTAATCTCGGATGGTTTTTTATACCTTTTTCAATATTTGTAATTATTGGTTCATCGAATGCTGTAAATCTCACTGATGGATTAGATGGGTTAGCAACAGTGCCTGTTATACTTGTTGCAGCTTGTTTTGCATTTATAAGTTATGTTACAGGAAACATTGTATTCTCAAATTATTTGCAAATTCCTTACATAGAGGGAACTGGGGAAGTTTCAATTTTTTGTGGAGCAATCATTGGCTCTTGCTTAGGCTTTTTATGGTTCAACGCACCTCCAGCAAAAATTTTTATGGGAGACACTGGATCTTTGTCTTTGGGTGGCTCTTTAGGAGCAGTTGGTATAATAACAAAACATGAAATAGTTTTAGCAATTACTGGAGGTTTATTTGTTCTTGAAGCAGTTTCAGTGATTGTGCAAGTAATATCATTTAAACTTACTGGTAAAAGAGTTTTTAAAATGGCACCAATCCATCATCATTTTGAGAAGAAAGGTTGGCCTGAATCAACAGTTGTAATTAGATTTTGGATAATTTCTATTATTTTAGCAATGATAGGACTTGCTACATTAAAACTAAGATAATGAGTGATAATTCACAAATTTTCTTTAATAAAAAAATTTTAATTTATGGATTAGGAAAAAGTGGACTTTCGTCATTCAATTTTTTAAGAAATAAAAATGATGTTTATTTATTTGATGACAACCCAAATCTTAAAATAAATAAGTCGATTAAAAAAAAAACTCTCAATTTTAAAAAATTATTAAAAACCAAATTTGATATAATTATATTAAGCCCAGGAATTGATATAAAAAAATGTAAGTTAAAAAATTTACTTAGAAAAAAAAATAAGAATATCTATACAGATCTAGATGTTTTTTACTCATTTTATAAAAATGTCTCATTAACAATAACTGGCACAAACGGAAAGTCCACCACATGCAAACTTCTATATGATATCTTAAAAGATCAAAAAAAAGACGTAAGATTAGCAGGGAATATTGGTACACCAATACTATCTATAAATAAGATCTCAAAAAAAACAATTTTCGTTATTGAGGCTTCATCCTACCAATTAGAATATAGTAAAATTTTTTCATCAAAATTTGCCGCTATCCTTAATATTGCGCCAGATCATTTGGAGAGACATGGTAATTTAAAAAATTATATAGAGGCAAAATTTAAAATTTTTAATAATCGAAAAAGAGGAGCAATTGGATTTGTAAATAAAAATGATCATTTAATTCAAAAAAGAATTAAAACAATAAAGCCTAAATTAAAACTGGTAAATGTAGATACAAAATTGAACAATCTAATTTTGAAAAAAATTAGAAACAAATATTTTTTATCAAGATCAAATCAAGCAAATCTCTCATTTGTTTTAGAAATGATAAAAAAATTTAATGTAAAATCAAATAAATTATTAGAAAGCGTAAATAAATTCAAAGGATTGAATTATAGGCAGAAAATTATTTATAACAAAAATAAATTAATCATCATTAATGATTCTAAATCAACAAGTTATTCTTCTTCAAAAGAATTATTAGAAATGTACAAGAATATTCATTGGTTAATTGGCGGTATTCCAAAAAAAGATGACAAAATATCGTTATCAAAAAAATATTTTAGAAATATTAAGATTTATGTCTTTGGTAAAAACTTTAAAAAATTTTCAAAAGATTTAAAGAAAAATGAAAATTTTGAGGAAAGAGGTTCATATTTTAATAAGTTGATAAAAAGATATATTAATGAAAGAAAAATTATTTAGTTATATTTCTTTTTATCAATGGTGGAAAAGTATTGATAAACCTATTCTATCATTGATCTTAATTTTATTTTTGGCGGGTTTATTCTTCTCATTAGTATCAACTTCCCTAATTGCATCTGATAAATTAGATACGAATACTTATTTCTTTTTTTTTAAACATACAGTTTTTGTTTTTTTTGGCTTTTTTTTAATTTTTATTTTATCTTTTATACCTGAAAAAGAAATTTATAGAATTTCACTAATATTTTTCTGTTTATCATTAGTTTTGTTGTTCCTGGTTCCTATAATTGGAGTAGAGATTAAGGGTTCCAAGAGATGGATTGATTTGTTGGTATTGCCAAGAATACAACCTATTGAGTTTGTAAAGCCTTTTTTAATAGTGATAATGAGTATGATAATTTGCTCTCAAAAATATACTAATTTTAATTTGAAATACTTCTTATCTTTTTTGTTAACTATATTGATATCGAGTCTTTTGATACTTCAACCAGATATTGGTCAAACTCTTTTAATAGGTTTTAGTTGGTTAGTTTTGATTTTTATTTCTGGTATTAGTATATTTTTTTTGAGTTTAGTTTTTTTTATCTCTCTAGCCACGATAGCATCTATCATTAGTTACCTTCCACAATTTAAATACATAAAAGATAGATTATTTTCTTTTTTTAATCCTGAAATGGGTACTCATAACTTTCAATCAGATAAAGCATTAGAAGCTATAATAAGTGGAGGTTTTTTTGGAAAAGGCATTGGAGAGGGAACATTAAAAAACAGAGTCCCTGAAGCTCATACAGATTACATTATTTCAGTAATTTCGGAAGAGTTTGGAGTAATCTTCATAATGTTAATTTTATTAACCTACCTAGTATTAATATTTTCAGTTCTGAAAAAAGTTTACAAAGAAAATGACAAAAAGATCAAACTAATCCTAACTGGATCTATTAGCTTAATACTCATGCAAGCAATGATTCACATAGGAGTAAATATTAGATTATTCCCAACTACAGGAATGACTTTACCATTTTTAAGTTATGGGGGTTCATCGATTATAAGTATTTCTATAATGTCTGGTATAATTTTGAATTTAACAAAAAGAAAAATAACTGAATGAAAAATATATTAATTTCAACAGGAGGATCAGGGGGACATGTAGTGCCAGCAAAAATTCTAAGTGAACATTTGCATTCAAATTTTAATGTTTTTATTTCTACTGATTCAAGGGGGCTGAAATATCTAGATGATGAAAAAAATGATATTATTTTGATAAATACTCCTAAATTAAATCTTAATATATTTTTTATATTTAAAATATTCCAAGTAATTTATTTGGTGATTAAAACAGTTTTATTATTAAAAAAAAATAAGATTAATGTCGTTTTTTCAACAGGAGGATATATGTCATTACCTGTTTGTTTTGGTGCAAAATTATTAGGAATAAAGATATACCTACTTGAACCTAATATTGTTTTAGGTAGAGCAAACAGACTCTTTTTAGGTTTTTGTAAAAAAATTTTTACTTATACAGAAAGCTTAAAAAACTTTCCTGAAAAACTTAAACATAAAATTCAAATAATAACTCCACTAGTTAAAAAAAATTTTTATGAGAAAAGAGAAATTAAAACAGAAAATAAAGCATTCTGTCTTTTGGTTGTTGGTGGCAGTCAAGGAGCAAAGATTTTTGACAATGTGGTAAAAAATGTAATCGTTAATTTGTCGAAAAAAAATAAAATTAAAATCATTCAACAAACTCATAAAAGTAATACTGATCAATTAAGAAGTATTTATGATGAGGCTAAAATTGAAAATACCATTTTTGATTTTGAGGAAAATTTGGCAGATTTGATAAATCAATCAGACCTATGTATTACGCGCGCTGGTGCATCTACCTTAGCAGAATTATCAATCATGAATAAACCGTTCCTAACAATCCCTTTAGTTTCAGCAAAAGATAATCATCAATTTGAAAATGCAAATTTTTATCAAAATTTAGGTTGCTGCTGGATTATGAATCAAAAAGACTTTAATGACGTTAATTTAGAAAAATTTTTAAATCATATAATTATGAATAAGTACGAATATAATATAAAAAAAAATAACTTAGAAAAACATAATTCCCAAAACTCATGGAATAATATAAATCAAAAAATATTGGAAATTATAAATGAAAATTGAATTAGCTAAAAAAGAGATTATCCATTTTATAGGCATTGGTGGAATAGGTATGAGTGGTCTTGCATTGATTATGAAGGCAAAAGGTTTTCAAATTCAAGGTAGCGATATTAATAAGAACAAAAATATCGAAAAATTAAAAAAACAGGGTGTTAGAATTTTTATTGGTCAAAAAAAACAAAATATAAAAGATGTTACAATTGTAGTGACTTCCTCTGCGATAAAAAAAAGTAATCCAGAATTACTAGAAGCTAAAAGAAAAAAATTACCAGTAATTAAAAGAGGGAAGATGTTAGCGAATCTTGTCTCTTTAATGAAAAATATTGTTGTAGTTGGCTCCCATGGTAAAACAACAACGACATCTTTAGTAAGTTCTATTTTTGAAAACACAAAGTTAGATCCTACAATAATCAACGGAGGTATAATAAATTCAATAAAGAGCACTGCAAAATTAGGTAAGAGTGACTGGTCTATATTAGAGGCAGATGAGTCAGATGGAAGTTTTATTCATATTTCTCCAACATACTCAATTATTACAAACATAGATAGAGAACACATGGATTTTTATAAATCAATGAAGGATTTAAAAAATCATTTTCTACACTTTATAAAAAAAGTTCCATCATTTGGAAAAACTTTTATTTGTATTGATGATAAAATTAACAATGAATTAAGCAAAGATATTAAAAATAAAAATTTTTTTACATATGGAATTAAGTCTAACGCTAATTTTCTTATCAAAAATATAATTCAAGACAAAATTTTTTCAAAATTTGATTTATCTATAAATTTACCAAATAAAAAAAAAACAATCTTAAAAAACTTTAGGATACCATTATTAGGTGTTCATAATATAAGAAACTCTACAGCAGCAATTGCAGTTGCTCTTACTGTAGGAATTCCAGTGTCTAATATTAAAAAAGGTCTGAAAAACTTTAAAGGTGTCCAGCGTAGATTTAATAAGATATTTACATTTAACGGAGTTGATTTTTATGATGATTATGCACATCATCCTACTGAGATAAAATCTGTTTTAGAGGGAGTAAAAAAAGTTTTTGATAAGTGTGAAAAAGTCTGTGTTTTTCAACCACATAGAATATCAAGATTAAAAGATTTAAGAAATGAATTTACTCACTGTTTCAGAGATGCAGACACAATTATATTATGTCCCATTTTTACAGCGGGAGAAAAAATTAAATTAGGTTTTCATTATAATGATTTTGCAAAAGAAATAATTAAAAATTCAAAAGTAAAACTATTTATGATTAAAAATAATATTGAATTAGCAAAATTTCTCAAACAAAATATTTATGGAAATAAAATCGTCATAGGAATG
>LULP01000668.1_pt1 | contig 9921 bp, 12 predicted proteins | sample 728111 | NCBI WGS metagenome assembly LULP01 (sample SAMN03860286, study PRJNA289734) | marine metagenome | biome: seawater column; feature: ocean; material: water; isolation source: Red Sea water column Station 149 - depth 25m | place: Saudi Arabia: Red Sea | collected 2011-10-15 | depth 25 m
AGAAGGTGTTAGATGTCCAATGGAACTATCAACTTATTTTAGAATTAATGCATCTAATACAGGTCAATTTGAAAGAACTTTAATTATTGCAGATAAAGGTAGTTATGTTAGCTACTTAGAGGGATGTACTGCTCCAATGAGAGATGAAAATCAATTACATGCCGCTAATGTAGAGCTAATTGCACTTGATGATGCAGAAATAAAATATTCAACTGTTCAGAACTGGTATCCAGGTGATCAAGATGGCAAAGGTGGAATTTATAATTTCGTAACCAAAAGAGGTTTATGCAAAGGTAAAAATTCTAAAATTTCATGGACACAAGTTGAAACAGGTTCTGCAATTACCTGGAAGTATCCTAGTTGTATTCTTAAAGGAGATAACTCTGTTGGTGAGTTCTATTCAATAGCTATTACTAACAATCATCAAAAAGCAGATACAGGTACCAAAATGATCCATCTAGGTAAAAATACTAAAAGTAAAATAATTTCTAAAGGAATATCAGCAGGTAGTTCAGATATGACATATAGAGGTTTAGTTGATATTTCATCAAAAGCTAAAAATTCAACTAATTATACTCAGTGCGACTCTTTATTAATGGGTAACAAATGTGGAGCTCACACTGTTCCTTATATAAAAAATAAAAATTCTGAGTCCAATATTGCTCATGAGGCAACTACATCCAAGATTAGTGAAGAGCAGTTACATTATTGTCAGCAAAGAGGATTAAATCCAGAGGAAGCTGTTGGCTTAATTGTTAACGGTTTTTGTAAAGAAGTATTACAACAATTGCCTATGGAATTTGCTGTAGAAGCCCAAAAACTTGTAGGTATCAGTCTGGAAGGAAGTGTGGGTTAATATGCTTAAAATAAATAATTTAAATGCAACAATAGATAATAAGTCAATTTTAAACGGGCTATCATTAGATATAAATCCCGGTGAGGTTCATGCAATTATGGGTCCTAATGGATCTGGAAAAAGCACATTATCAAATATTCTATCTGGAAAAAAAGGTTATGAAGTTTCTGGGGAAGTTCTTTTTGAAGAAAAAGATTTATTTGAACTTGAAACAGAGGAAAGAGCACACAAGGGTATATTTTTAGCTTTCCAATATCCTTTAGAAATTCCAGGTGTAAATACAAATATATTTTTAAAAACTTCTTTAAATGCTGTTAGAAAAGCTAGGGGTGAGAAAGAGCTTGATGCTATTGAGTTTCTAAAATTGGTAAAAGAAAAGTCTAAAGAATTAAAATTTGATGAGGAAAAATTAAACAGACAATTAAATGTTGGTTTTTCTGGAGGTGAAAAAAAGAAAAATGAAATTTTACAGATGTCGTTGCTAGCTCCAAAACTTTCAATTTTAGATGAAACAGATTCTGGTTTAGATATTGATGCTTTAAAGATTGTTGCAGATGGAGTTAACACATTAAGAGATAAAAATAATTCATTTTTAATTATTACACACTACCAAAGATTACTTGATTATATAAAACCTGACTTTGTTCATGTTTTGATGAATGGAAAAATTGTAAAATCTGGTGGTCCAGATTTAGCTTTAGAATTAGAAAAAAAAGGATATGAAAATTTTAATTAAATGAAAGAACAATTACAAAAAGATTTTGATAATAGTATAAAAAATTTAAGTTTATCTCAAAAAGATATTGAGATAAAAAAATTTTGTTTAGATAATTTTATAGACAAAGGTTTTCCAAATAAAAAAGAAGAAGATTGGAAATTTTCAGATCTTAATCAAATAATAAAAAATAATATTGGAGAACTTAGTTTTTATAATGATCAAGCTTCTACTAATAAAGTTGATACCTCTGTATTTGTAGATGGATTAGAGCACAATAAAATAGTTTTTATAAATGGTAGAATTGAAAAAATTGATTTTGAATATGAAAAAAAAGATCAAATAGAAATAATTGATCAATCAGAAACTATAAATGAATTTGAAAATAGCAATTCATTATCTGACTTAAATAATGCCTTTACTAATAAATGTTTTAAAATATTGGTAAAAAAAGGTTATCAGTTAGCAAAACCTCTAATTATCTATCATACAACAAATTCAAAAATTTGGTCTAAAAACATTAATTTACGACTTAATTTTGAACTAGATAAAGATAGCTCGTTAAGATTAATTGATTTGTTTAATGATACATCTGAAAAGAATTTTTTAAATATATTTTATAACTTTGAATTAAAGGAAAATGCTGTTTTAAAAAACTATAAAGTAGATAAATTTGAGAATAAAAATATTAAGTATTCTTTTAATAATATTGATCAAGACAAGAACAGTATTTCTGAAACATTTATTTTATCTTCTGGATCAAATTTTTCTAAAAATGAGATAAACTGTAATTTAAACGGAGTTTATGCATCAGCTTTTGTTAATGGTGTTTTTTCATTGAATAATGATAAACATCACGAAATTAGATCAATAATAAATCACTTAACTGAAAATACAAAAAGTTATCAATTAATTAAAAGTGTTTTAGAACAAAGCTCTAAAGCAGTGTATCAAGGCAAAATATTTGTAAATTCAGATGCTCAGAAAACTGATGGATACCAATTGAGCAAAGCAATATTGTTAAATAAAGAATCGGAGTTTAATGCCAAGCCAGAACTAGAAATTTATGCTGATGACGTTAAGTGTTCGCATGGTTCAGCATCAGGCAGTTTAAATGAAGACTCTATATTTTATTTAATGTCTAGAGGTTTAAGTTATCAGCAGTCAAGGGAGCTATTGATTAATGGTTTTCTGCTTGACGTTGTAGAAAAAATTACTGACTCAGAAATAAAAAACTTAATAAAAAATTTGCTTGGAATTAAAGAATGAATATTGATCAGATAAAAAAAGAATTTCCAATTTTTGATGAAAAAATTCAAAATAATGATCTAGTTTATTTAGATAGTGCAAATTCATCACAAAAACCAAAAATAGTTGTGGATAGAATTAATGAATTTTATACCAAACAATTTTCTAACGTTGGAAGAAGTGTTCATTATCTTGCTGTAGCAGCAACAAATTTATACGAAAACACAAGATCATCAGTTCAAAAATATATCAACGCTAAAGATAAAAATGAAATTGTTTTTACAAAAGGTGCTACAGAAGCATTAAATTTAGTTGCTAATACATTAGGCCAAAGTTACCTACAGGAAGGTGATGAAGTATTAATTACGGAACTTGAGCATCATTCAAATTATGTGCCATGGCATTTCTTAAGAAAATCAAAAAATATAAAAATTAATTTTGCTGAAATAAATGAAGAAGGTGAAATTACACTTGAAGAAATAGAAAAGAAAATAACTCCAAAAACAAAATTAATTTCTATTACTCATCTGTCGAATGTAACAGGTGCAATTTTACCTGTAAAAGAAATTACCCAGCTTGCACATTCAAAAGGAATAATTGTTGTAGTCGATGGATGTCAGGGAGCACCACATTTAAAACTAGATATGCAAGATTTAGATTGTGATTTCTATGCAATTTCATGTCACAAAATGTATGGACCTACAGGTTTGGGAGTTCTATATGGCAAAAAAAAATGGTTAGAAGAATTACCTCCATACCAAGGTGGTGGAGGAATGATAAATGAAGTTAAAAAAGATAGGATTTCCTATGGTGAACTACCTAATAAATACGAGGCTGGTACTATGGCTACAGCACAAGTAATTGCTTTTGACCAATCAATAAAATTTTTAGAAAGTATTGGTATCGAAAATGTTATGAAACATGAAGCTGATTTAGTTGAATACGGGCAAGAACTATTACAAAAAAATAACTCAGTTAAACTTATCGGAAATCCAAAAAATAAAGGAGGGGTTTTATCATTCACTATAGAAGGAGTTCACCCTCATGATATAGCAACTATCTTGGATGAAGACGGGGTTGCAATAAGAGCAGGACATCATTGTTGTCAAATTCTACATGACAAATTAAATATTCCAGCTAGTGCTAGAGCATCGGTTGGTATTTATAATACAAAAGAGGATTTAGATCAGTTGAATGAGTCAATTAACAACTGTAAAAAAATATTTAATTTATAATGAATTTAAAAGAACTTTATCAAGAAATTATATTAGAACACGGTAAGAATCCTAGAAATCTTAGAAAGACAGAAGGTTTTAATAAAGACGCTAAAGGTAATAATCCACTTTGTGGTGATAATGTTCATGTTTATTTAAAACTAAATGGACAAAAAATTGTAGAAGATGCATCCTTCGAAGGGAGTGGTTGTGCGATTTCAATGGCTTCAGCTTCTATAATGACAGATTTAATTAAAGGAAAAAATGAGCATGAGGCTAAAGAGATAGTTGAGGATTTTTTAGGAATGATTAAGGAAAATCCTGAATTAAAATCTAAGTATTTGAGTGAAGATGAAAAAACTAAACTAATGTGTTTATCTGGTGTTAAGCAATATCCAATGAGAGTTAAGTGTGCAACTTTATCTTGGCATACAATGGTTTCTGCTTTTGATGAAAAAACAGAGGAAGTAAAAACGGAAAATTAAATTATGTCAAAAAAAGAACAGATAATTGAAGAAATAAGAAAAATTTATGACCCTGAGTTACCTGTAAATATCTACGAATTGGGTTTGATTTATGATATTAAGGTTGAGGACGATAAGTTTGCTAAAATTAAAATGACTTTGACTACACCAAATTGCCCAGTAGCTGAAAGTTTACCTAAAGAAGTAAAAGATGGTGCAATGCAAGTTGAAGGTATAGAGGATGTTGATCTTGAGTTAGTTTGGGATCCACCGTGGAATAAAGATATGATGTCAGAAGCAGCAAAATTGGAATTGAATTTATAATGAATCCTATAATTAAATTAAGTGATAACGCAGCATTAAGAATAAAAGAGATAATGTCTAACGCTGAAAAAGATTCTATCGGAGTTAGGGTATCAGTGAAATCTGGTGGTTGTGCAGGGATGTCATACGTGATGGAGTACACAAAAGAGTTAAATCCTAATGATGAAGTTATAGAAGATAAGGGCGTGAAAGTATTCGTTGATTCAGCCGCTATTATGTATCTGCTTGGCACTGAAATGGATTATAAAAAGGAGGAATTGTCCTCATCATTTGTGTTCAATAATCCTAATGAAACTGAGCGTTGCGGCTGCGGAGAGTCTTTCAAAATATCATAAGTTGTATTATCCCATTTATCGCATATCTGTATTGCATTATATGCATATCTAGTATATAGATTCTTTATGAACAAATTTGAGTTTAAAAATCTTGTTAAAAACTTAAAAGACTCTTTAAAGGAAAAAACATTCTTTAAAGAACTACGTAAAGAAGTTGAAACCGGTGCGAACGGCACACAAGATTACGTAGTTAAAAAAGGTGTTAACAAAGATACAATTGCAACAACTAGACAGTAATTAAATTTATTAGCTACTGTAATACATCTCAAACTCTACAGGATGAGGTGCATGTTCAAATTTGTGAATTTCTTCAAACTTAAGAGCAATGTAAGCATCAATCTGATCGTCAGTAAAGACACCGCCTTGAGTTAAAAACTCTCTGTCTTTATCTAAACTTTCCATTGCTTCTCTTAAAGAACCACAAACTGTTGGGATAGCTTTAACTTCTTCAGGTGGCAATTCATATAAATCTTTATCAAAAGACTCACCTGGATGAATTTTATTTTTAATTCCATCAATTCCAGCCATTAACATAGCTGCAAAAGTTAAATATGGGTTTCCTGCAGCATCTGGGAATCTAATCTCACATCTTGCACCTTTTTTGCTTAATGTGATCGGTATTCTACAAGAAGCAGATCTATTTCTTGCTGAATATGCAAGAAGAACTGGAGCTTCAAAACCTGGAATTAATCTTTTGTAACTGTTTGTTGTAGAGTTAGCAAAAGCATTAATTGCTTTAGCGTGTTTTAGAATTCCACCAATATAATGCAAAGCGGTTTCACTTAATCCAGAATAAGCATCACCTGAAAATACCGGTGTATCACCTTTCCAAATAGATTGGTGGATGTGCATACCTGAACCATTGTCACCAGCAACTGGTTTTGGCATAAATGTTGCAGTTTTTCCAAATGAATGTGTAACCATTTGAACAACATATTTATATAATTGTACGTTATCAGCTTGGTTTACTAAAGTTCCAAAATACATTCCAAGCTCGTGCTGACTAGGAGCAACTTCATGGTGATGTTTTTCAACTTTAATACCAACTTCTTTCAAATTTTTAAGATACTCGCCACGCATGTCTTGTTCACTATCAACTGGTGGTACTGGGAAATATCCTCCTTTAATTTGTGGTCTATGACCCATATTTCCATTTTCATATTCTTTACCTGAATTGTAAGGACCTTCTTTACTATCTAATTTAAATCCACACTCATTCATATCATTTTTGATTCTTACATCGTCAAAAACAAAAAATTCTGGCTCAGGTCCAAAAAAAGCTTTATCACCTATACCTGAAGCTTTTAAATATTCTTCAGCTTTTTTAGCAACACCTCTTGGATCTCTTTCATAAGGATCTTTTTTAATTGCATCTAGAATGTCACAAAACAAAACCACAGTATTATGAGACGTAAAAGGATCCATGAACATTCTTGCAGTATCAGGTTTTAAAATCATGTCAGACTCATTAATTGCTTTCCAACCAGCAATAGACGAACCGTCAAAAAAGACACCTTCATTCAACATACCTTCATCAACTATTGAAGCATCCATTGTTAAGTGTTGAAGTTTTCCTCTTGGATCAGTGAATCTTAGATCCACAAATTCTGCTTCTTTTTCTTTGATAAATTTTAATACGTTTGCTGCACTCATTTTGTCTCCTATGTAATTTTGTTTGGCCTAATTAGCAAAAAAATACTTAAAAATATTGCTTATTTAATAAATAACACCTATGCAATTTTCACATAAGTAGTGTAATTAGTCACTAAAATAATAAATATATTTAACTTGTGAATTCAATATTAAATAAAGAGCCAGTTTTAAGAGCAGAAAAATCGCTAAAACAATTTAACCCAGATCTTAAAGTGATTGTTTTAGAGCAAACTGCCAGAACAGCTAACGATGCAGCTTCAGCTTTAGGTTGCAAAGTAGGGGCAATTGTTAAAAGCTTACTTTTTAAGGCAGGGGATAGCTATGTTTTATGTTTAGTTTCTGGAGATAAAAGGTGTTCATTAAATAAATTAAAAAAAATTTTAGATGAAAAAGATGTTTCAATGGCGAACCCAGAAGATGATATACAATTGGTGGAGTATCTCCAACAGGACATTTAACAAAAATAAAAATTTTTATTGATGAAACTTTAAATAGATTTTCCTCTATTTTTGCAGCCGCAGGTCATCCTAATGCAGTATTCGAAATAAATTTTGAAAATTTAATTGCCTTAACCTCTGGTGAGATAAACGAAATAACAGAATGAGAAAACCACAATTAGTTGATTATTTGTTGTTGACATTGTTGTCATTAATATGGGCGTCTGCTTTTTTTAATATAAAGATTGCGACATACTCATTTGGACCTATTACAATAGGTTTTTTAAGATCTTTTTTAGGAGCTATACCAGTTTTAATTTTATGTTTTTATAAAAATATAAAAATTGAAGCATTCTCAAAAGACTGGAAGTGGTTTGCAATCATTGGATTGGTAAATTTAGTTATTCCATTCATACTAATATCTTATGGAGTGAATTTTGTTCAAAGTAACTTAGCAGCAATATTGATGTCCACAACACCATTAAGCTCAACAGTTCTAGCTCACTTTTTTTTAAAAGGAGAAAAATTTAACTTATTAAAAACTATTGGATTATTAATAGGATTTTCAGGAATAGTATTTTTGTTTTCAGATGACTTTTTAATAAATGAAAATAACTTTGTTGCTGCACTTTTAATTCTACTTGGATCAACTTGCTATGTAATTGGAGGAGTAATAACCTTAAAAATAAGCAATAAAGAAAATGAAAATGTTACAGGTTCAATTTTAATTTGGTCAACAATTATACTTCTTCCATTCACTTTAATTTTTGAAAAACCTTGGATGTTAAATCCTTCAACAGACTCTATTATATCGGTAATATATTTAGGAATTTTTCCTACCGGGATAGCATGGTTATTAAGATTCAGAATTTTAAAAACAAATGGTCTCATATTTCATTCACAAGTTTCATATATCATTCCAATATTTGGAATTATTTTAGGATACATATTTCTTAATGAAATAATTACCTCAAAAATTATTGTTGCATTAATTGCTGTATTTATTGGAATATATTTAGCAAGAAAAGCAGATTATAAAAATGTTACTTAAGCTTTGCGATTGCTTTTATGTGTGAAGGACTTGTTTCACAGCATCCCCCAAGAATAGTTGCCCCAGCGTCTTTAAATTTTTTAGCAATTTCTTGAATTCTAATTGGTGTCAAATCTTGTCTTTTCCCCAAAATTTCATTTGGATTAGATTTTTTACCTAAAAAAACTGATGTGTAACTTTCTCTTAGTTTAGTGGTAACAAAGCCATTTAATTTGAAACCAAATGGTATATTTAAACTTTTCAATTCTTTTAAGTTTTTCTCAAAATTTTCGGGAGAAACACAAGACAACAGTACTCCAAGAGCGTTTTCATCAATTATTTTTTTTAAATCTTTGATCTTTTCTCCACTTGGTAACGTTGTTCCTTCTGATACATGTAATCCAACTAAATATGGTTTTTTAAATTCTTTTATAGCCTCAATTCCACACTTAACCTCTTTAACACTACTCCAAACATCAAAGTAAAAAAAATCAACATATGGATTTAACGCCTTTGCTTGACTATTAAAGTTTTCTGTAATTTCGACCTCATCTCTATCATCTGCTTCATAGGTTAAATTTTGTGGAGGTATACCACCAGCAATATAAGTATTGGGAAATTTTCGTTTTGCAGTTTGAGCAATTTCACCTGCTTTTTGATTTAAATATTCAAATTTATCTAAAAGATTATTCTCTTTTAAACGTTTTTGCCGTGTAGCAAAAGTTGTTGTGACAACAATTTCTGCACCAGCTTTTATGAAATCAATATGTGTGTCTAAAACGAGTTGATGATAATTTTCATCTAATATTGCATTAGCACTCCATAAAGTTGAATTTGGCTTCATCCCTCTTGCAAGTAATTCTTGACCCATTCCTCCATCTAATATTCTAATTTTTTTAAAAAAATCTTTGTTAATCATTATTTTCTAAAAATGATTTTAGCATTAAAAGAAAAAGATCTTCTTTCAGCATTGATATTAAATGGGTATGCAGTATGCATTAAATTATTTTTATATTTTTAACTTTTTTAATTTTTTCATTTTTAAGAAAATCTTTGATATTTTTTTTTATTTCTCTTTCTAAATTTTTTTTTATAAAATTGTTTGAAATTTTAATTTCTTTTTTAATTTGACTAGCTAGTTTGGAGCTATAATCATTTTTTTTTGTTAAAACTTTATTATCAATCTCTTTATTTAAGATATCTAAAAATTTCTTTGAAATTTTTGTCTTTCCAATTGATGGACCAAAAGGCTTAATGTTTTTCATAATGCTTTAAATATATTAAAAGCATATTTATTCAAGATTAAGCAATAAGTTTAATCCCCATTCTTATTGCGACAAAAATTACAAGAAAAGAAGTTAGTAGAGCTAATATTTTGTTCGATAAAAATTTAATGTTTAACACGCTACCAATTTGTCCTCCAATAAGTACCGATAAAAATAATGGCCAGTAGGTAATAACTTGATCTAAAACTTGATCTTTTGTCAGCTGTCCAACTATTCCAAAGATAGAATTGATTAATATAAATAAAGATGCACTACTGGTAATATGTCTAGGGTATCCAGCTTTCATTAAAAATAGAAGAGGGCTTAAAAAAATTCCTCCACCAATTCCTACTAACCCTGACATAAAGCCAATTATCGAT